>Ga0209371_1000089_pt1 | contig 173483 bp, 169 predicted proteins | sample AgamicAtAmrz_FD_187165 | JGI IMG/M metagenome (GOLD analysis project Ga0209371, IMG submission 187165) | Agave microbial communities from Guanajuato, Mexico - At.Am.rz (SPAdes) (version 2) | ecosystem: Host-associated > Plants > Roots > Rhizosphere | place: Guanajato, Mexico | collected... | reverse complement strand
CCCTCCGCCGTCAAGGCACAAGGCCCATTCCACGGGCCTCTGGTCGTCGAGCAGCTGCTCGAGGACATTGCCGAGAGCCTGGCCGGCCAGGGCTACTGCACCTGCCACGAAGCGCCGATCTGGCGCCTGCATGCCCAGGCTCAACTGCGCCGTTTGAACGCTGCACGCCGCGCGTCGCGGCGCGTATCCCTGTCATTGCCCGATAGCTGAGCGATCGTCTGCGCCGCGTTCGTGGCGCGACCCATTGGTCAGGCTGCGACGCCAGGCCGCAGATCTTATCCACAAGCGCCCGGGCGCCGCCCCTGGCCGGATTCCCTGCAGTGCCCGGCGAACCGGCGCGGCTTGCCTGTGGTCGGACGCTGGGTATACTCGCTCGCCTGTCCATTACCTGTGAGAGTCCATGGAACGCTTTATCGAAAACGCGATGTACGCATCGCGCTGGTTGCTGGCCCCCATCTATTTCGGTCTGTCGCTGGGTCTGCTGGCACTGGCCCTGAAGTTCTTCCAGGAAATCTTCCATATCCTGCCCAACATCTTCGCCATGGCCGAGGCGGAGCTGATCCTGGTCCTGCTGTCGCTGGTCGACATGGCGCTGGTCGGTGGCCTGCTGGTGATGGTGATGATGTCCGGCTACGAGAACTTCGTCTCCCAACTGGATATCGACGACAACAAGGAAAAGCTCGCCTGGCTCGGCAAGATGGATTCCAGCTCGCTGAAGATGAAGGTAGCGGCCTCCATCGTGGCGATTTCCTCGATCCACCTGCTGCGGGTGTTCATGGATGCCCGTAACCATGACCCCGACCACCTGATGTGGTACGTGATCATCCACATGACCTTCGTGGTCTCGGCCTTCGCCATGGGTTACCTAGACAAGCTGACCAAGCACTGATCGTCGCTGTCCAAGGCAGACGCCCGGCCCGCCCATCGCGCGCCGGGCGTTTTGTTATTGACGCGCCGACAATCGTATAGTGGCGCTTCTTGCCTGCGAGGACCTGCCATGACCCTGCCTGAATTGCTGCACGCGGCGCGCGCCGGCGCGGTGAGCGAGCTCGAACTGATTTCCCTGGAAGGTGGCATCTACCTGCTGCAGATTCTCGGCACCGAGCAACGCGCCTACCTGCGCGACGCTGCGGGACGCAACCTGCACCTGCGCTCGGTGGAGCACGCCCGTGACCTGCTCGAGGAGTTGCCGGACGTGCCGCTGTTTCTGGTGCATGCCTCGGCCTACGACGAGATGTGCGGATTGCCAGGCGGCACCCGCGACGCCCTGCGTGTACCGGTCGGCCTGCGCAGCCGCTGGTAAGAACCTGTTCACGATCTGCTGCGCGTCGGCCCTACGGCGTTAAAAACAGACTCAGAATGCTCATTTACAGCACGTAAACTCGTATGCGAGCCCAGTCCGCTTCCTCGCCTGTTTTTGTGGGGCCGCCTAGGCCTTGTATGGCTCTAGCTCGCTAGATCGTGAACAGGTTCTAAGGCACGGGCGGCGGCTGGAACCGTGATAGGCTAGCCGGCCTTTTTCCTGCTAGCGGAGCGGCGACATGTCCGAACTCGATCTTTCCACTGACGAAGCGCGCGTCAGCTACGGCATTGGCCGTCAACTGGGCGGCCAGCTGCGTGACAACCCGCCGCCGGGCGTGAGCCTGGATGCCGTGCTGGCCGGCCTGGCCGATGCCTTTGCCGGTCAGCAGAGCCGTGTTGGCGAAGCCGAGCTGTCGGCCAGCTTCAAGGTCATCCGCGATGTCATGCAGGCCGAAGCCAAGGCCAAGGCCGAAGCGGCCGCCGGCGCCGGCCTGGCCTTCCTGGCCGAGAACGCCAAGCGTGACGGCGTCACCGTACTGGCCTCTGGCCTGCAGTACGAAGTGCTGACCGCGGGCGAGGGCGCCAAGCCATCGCGCGACGACAGCGTGCGTACCCATTACCACGGCACCCTGATCGACGGCAGCGTGTTCGACAGCTCCTACGAGCGTGGCCAGCCCGCCGAATTCCCGGTCGGTGGCGTGATCGCCGGCTGGACCGAGGCCCTGCAACTGATGGGCACCGGCAGCAAATGGCGCCTGTACGTACCGAGCGAACTGGCCTACGGCGCCCAGGGCGTTGGCAGCATCCCGCCGCATAGCGTGCTGGTGTTTGACGTCGAGCTGCTCGACATCCTGTAAGCGCTAACGCTTCGGCCCTACGGCGTTAGAAGCTCCCAGGGCTCCAGCTCGCGAGCTTTAGAACTGTTCAAAGTCTTCCAACTCAGATTCGTCGATTTTGACAGTTAGCTGGCGCTAGCGGACATACGTAGGGTGGACCGGGGCGCGTAGCTGACGCTTTATCCGCCCACCGCTCTGCAATCGCGGTGGTGGACAAAAAGAGCGTTGTCCACCCTACGAAACTGCGAAGGCTGCTGCGCGTCGGCCCTGCGGCGTTAAAAATAGACTCAGAATGCTCATGTACAAAAGTACACTCCGCTTCTTCGCCTATTTTTGCCTTGCAGGGCTCTAGCTCGCGAGCCTTCGGATAAGTGTCACGGGCGCAATGCTCGGGCATAGCAGTACAGGAACAGGCTGCGCACCAGTTCCTTGAGGATCAGCGGCTCGCTCGAGCTCAGTTCGTGCAAATCCAGATCACCCTGTTTGCGCAGTTCATCCAGCGCCTCCTCTTCGAGCACGGCGCAGACTTCGCCTGTCTCGCGGTGCAGGATGCGCAGGTAGGGATGGGGACGGTCCAGCCAGGCGTCTATCAGATAAGTCATGCTCGCATCTCCCTGAGTGAGTGGTAGATATGAGAATAATTCTTATTACGTTAATAGCAAGCCTTAATCGCGCCTTTCGTCGATCTGCCGCTGCCTTGGCTGAGCAGGTTCAAGCCGTTTCGACTCTAGGGCTTACTCGCCGAAGGCGGCACGCCGTGGCATGTTGCTGCAGATAAGTGCCTACACGCGGCCGGCGTTCCGGTCTGCCCTGCGCAGCAGGCAGTTCCGGGCATAAAAAAGCCCGTCGTTGGGACGGGCTTTCGAACTCATGCTACCTGCCTTCAGTGCGTGCGGGCCACGGCGAAGTGGCTCAGCTCGACCAGGGCATCGCGGTAGGCGCTGGCGGGCAGTACTTCCAGGCAGGCGATGGCGCGTTCGGCGTAGTCGCGTGCCAGGTTGGCGGTGTAGTCCAGGGCACCGGCGGCCTGCACGGCCTCGCGGATGCTTTCCAGGTCTTCCAGGCCACCTTTCTGGATCGCCTGGCGCACCAGGGCGGCCTGTTCGGTGTTGCCTTCGCGCATGGTGTAGATCAGTGGCAGGGTCGGCTTGCCCTCGGCCAGATCGTCGCCGACGTTCTTGCCCAGGGTCGCCGCATCGCCCTTGTAGTCGAGCAGGTCATCGACCAGTTGGAAGGCAACCCCCAAGTGGTCACCGAACAGGCGCAGCGCCTCGTTCTGCTCGGCGGTCGCTTCGGCCAGCGCGGCGGCGCTCTGGGTCGAGGCCTCGAACAGCATGGCGGTCTTGCCGCGGATGACTTCCATGTAGGTTTCTTCGCTGGTGCTGGCGTCACGGATCTTCGACAGCTGCAGCACCTCGCCTTCGGCGATCACCCGGGTGGCCTTGGAGAGGATCTTCATCACCGGCATCGAGCCGAGCTCGACCAGCATCTCGAACGAGCGCGAATACAGGAAGTCACCGACCAGCACGCTGGGTGCATTGCCCCACTGGGCATTGGCGGTGCTGCGACCGCGGCGCATGTCGGACATGTCGACCACGTCGTCGTGCAGCAGGGTAGCGGTGTGCAGGAATTCGATGGTGGCCGCCAGCAGGCGCAGACGCTCGTCGTCCAGGCCCAGGGCCTTGCCGCTGAGCAGCACCAGCAGTGGGCGCAGGCGCTTGCCGCCGGCGGAGATGATGTAGTCGCCGATCTTCTCGACCAGCGGGACGCGGGACACCAGTTGCTGACGGATAATGCCGTCAACAGCGGTGAAATCATCCGCTACCACACTGTAAAAAGCCTGGGGTTGCATCGGCGACATAAGCTCCTTGGGCAGGCACTATCGACCGTAATAGGCCCTAGTTTGCGCGGCATGCTAGGGGGCAGGGTGGGGGCTGTCAAGGCGATGGCAGGCGGCGCTTGCGCAGTTCCAGTGGCTTGCGTACAATCGCGCACCCTGAACTTCCCCCTGGGTATTTCCCTGCCTTACGCAATTGCACGGGTGTCCATCCGGCCCCGAGCAGCCATGCCAGCCAACAGTTATTCCTATAAAGCGCTGGGTGAGCAGGATCAACGGAGATTTACCATGTACGCAGTAATTGTTACTGGTGGCAAGCAATACAAAGTCACCGAAGGCGAATTCCTCAAGGTCGAGAAACTGGAGCTGGCCGCTGGCGAAGCGCTGACTTTCGACCGCGTGTTGCTGGTTGGCAACGGTGATGACGTCACCATCGGCGCCCCTGTCGTCGAAGGCGCCAAGGTATCGGCTGAAGTCGTTTCGCAAGGTCGTCACGATAAGGTCACCATCATCAAGTTCCGTCGTCGTAAGCACCACATGAAGCGTCAGGGCCACCGTCAGTGGTTCACTGAGATCAAAATCACCGGTATTCAGGCCTGATTCGTTTCGTCTGAGCCCTTTATAGGAGTATTGAACTCATGGCACACAAAAAAGCTGGCGGTAGTACCCGCAACGGTCGCGACTCAGAAGCCAAACGCCTTGGCGTGAAGATGTATGGCGGCCAGAAAATCGTTCCTGGCAACATCATCGTGCGTCAGCGCGGCACCCAGTTCCACGCTGGCTACGGCGTTGGCATGGGCAAGGATCACACCCTGTTCGCGAAAATCGAAGGCGTGATCAAGTTCGAAGTCAAAGGTGCCTTCGGTCGCCGCTACGTAAGCGTCGTCGCGGCCTAATCGCGAAGTTGCTGGAAAAGCCCCGTCCTGCGACGGGGCTTTTTTGTTTCTGTATCCTGTTGCGCTCGGTTTGCTGCTTCGCCCTCTTCGGGCCGCCGCAAGCGCGCATCCTGTGGGTTCTTGCCAAACTGTCCTGGGTTGACGCGGGTGGTTTCAGGGCAATTTCGCAAGCACCCGGTGTTTCCTGTTTCAGTGACCCGCGATTATGGCGGGAGGTGTACCCATGAAATTCGTCGATGAAGTATCGATTTCTGTAAAGGCCGGCGATGGTGGCAACGGCATGATGAGCTTCCGTCGCGAGAAGTTCATCGAGAACGGTGGCCCCAACGGTGGTGATGGTGGCGACGGTGGCTCGATCTACATCGAGGCCATGGCCAACCTCAATACCCTGGTGGACTACCGCTATACCCGGCGCTTCCAGGCGCCCAATGGTGAGAAGGGCGGCAGCACCGACTGCACCGGTGCCAAGGGCGAAGACCTGATCCTGCCGGTGCCGATCGGCACCACGGTCATCGATGCCGGTACCCAGGAAGTGATTGGCGACCTGACCAAGGCCGGGCAGCGCCTGATGGTGGCCCAGGGCGGCTGGCATGGGCTGGGCAACACCCGCTTCAAGTCCAGCACCAACCGTGCCCCGCGCCAGACCACGCCCGGCAAGCCGGGTGAGGCGCGCGACCTCAAGCTGGAATTGAAGGTGTTGGCGGATGTCGGCCTGCTCGGTCTGCCGAATGCGGGCAAGAGCACCTTCATTCGCTCGGTGTCGGCGGCCAAGCCGAAAGTCGCCGATTACCCGTTCACCACTCTGGTGCCGAACCTGGGTGTGGTCAGCGTCGACCGCTACAAGAGTTTCGTGGTCGCCGACATTCCCGGTTTGATCGAGGGTGCCTCCGAGGGCGCCGGGCTGGGCATTCGCTTCCTCAAGCACCTGGCGCGTACCCGTCTGCTGCTGCACCTCGTCGACATGGCGCCGCTGGACTTGACCGACCCGGCCGAAGCCGCTGCCACCATCGTCGCCGAACTGACCAAATTCAGCCCGGCGCTGGCCGAGCGTGAGCGCTGGCTGGTGCTCAACAAGGCCGACCAGATCCTCGATGAGGAGAAGGAGCGGCGGGTCGCCGAGATCGTTGCGCGTCTCGAATGGGAGGGCCCGGTCTACGTGGTCTCCGCCCTGGCGCGCGAAGGCACCGAGCAGCTGTGCTACGACATCATGGACTTCCTCGAGGCGCGTGCCGAGCGTATTCAGGAGAACCCCGAATATGCCGCCGAGCTTGCCGAACTCGATCAACGCATCGAAGATGAAGCGCGTGCCCAGCTGCAGGCGCTGGACGACAAGCGCGCGCTGCGCCGTTCCGGGGTGCGCGCCGTGGGCGATGTCGAGGAAGACGACAGCTTCTGGGATCAGGAAGATGAAGAGGACGGCCCGGAAATCATTTACGTCCGGGATTGATGGGACGACAGACGCCGCTTTTTAGCGGCGTTTTTGTAGGTTTGGCCGTTGCCGCGGGTAGCGGCTTGCGAAAATGTGCGTCTGGCTGGGGTTGGAAAACATGCGTGACAAGGTAAGTGGTGCGCAGCGCTGGGTGGTGAAGATCGGCAGTGCCTTGCTGACCGCCGATGGCAAGGGGCTGGATCGCGGCGCCATGGCGGTGTGGGTCGAGCAGATGGTCACGCTGCGGGCGCAGGGCGTCGAGCTGGTGCTGGTGTCCTCCGGTGCGGTGGCGGCGGGGATGAGTCGCCTGGGCTGGACGGCGCGCCCGAGCGCCATCCACGAGCTGCAGGCCGCCGCCGCGATCGGCCAGATGGGCCTGGTGCAGGCCTGGGAGTCGAGCTTCGGCGAGCATGGTCGGCGCACCGCGCAGATCCTCCTGACCCATGACGACCTGTCCGACCGCAAGCGCTACCTCAATGCGCGCAGTACCCTGCGTACCCTGGTCGAGCTCGACGTGGTGCCGGTGATCAACGAGAACGACACCGTGGTCACCGACGGCATCCGGTTCGGCGATAACGACACCCTGGCCGCGCTGGTCGCCAACCTGGTCGAGGCTGATCTGCTGGTGATCCTTACCGACCGCGACGGCATGTTCGATGCCGACCCGCGCAACAATCCCGATGCCCAGCTGATCCACGAGGCGCGCGCCGACGACCCGGCCCTGGATGCCGTGGCCGGTGGCGTGGGTGGTGCCCTGGGGCGCGGCGGCATGCAGACCAAGCTGCGCGCGGCGCGCCTGGCGGCCCGTTCCGGGGCGCACACGGTGATCGTCGGCGGTGCCATCGAGCAGGTATTGGCGCGGCTCAAGGCTGGCGAGCTGCTCGGCACCCTGCTGGTGCCCGAGCGCGGCATGCTGGCGGCGCGCAAGCAGTGGCTGGCCGGGCACCTGCAGACCCGCGGCACCCTGGTGCTCGATGATGGCGCGGTCAAGGCGCTGGTCTCCGACCGCAAGAGTTTGCTGCCGGTCGGCGTCAAGGCCGTGCAGGGCAGCTTCCGCCGTGGCGAGATGGTGATCTGCGTGGCGCCGGATGGCCGGGAGATCGCCCGCGGCCTGGTCAACTACAGCGCCCTGGAGGCGCAGAAGATCATCGGTCGCCCTTCGGACGAGATCGAGCGCCTGCTCGGTTACGTCGACGAGCCGGAGCTGGTGCATCGCGATAATCTGATTCTGGTTTAGGGCGCTACGAGCTGCAGCCAGCAAGCGAAGAGCGGTTCTGTTGGTATCCATCGAAGGGGTGACGTATGAAGGCGGGATGGCTGGGGTTGTTGTGTCTGTTGCCGCTGTGGGTGTCTGCCGAGGAAATCGGGCAGGTGTCTACCGTATTCAAGTGGCTCGGGCCAAACGACAAGATCGTGGTCGAGGCCTTTGACGATCCGAAGGTGGCGGGCGTGACCTGCTACCTGTCGCGGGCCAAGACCGGCGGTGTGAAAGGTGGCCTCGGTCTGGCCGAGGATCGCGCCGAAGCGTCGATCGCCTGCCGCCAGGTGGGGCCGATCAGCTTTGCCGGCGAGCTCAAGGATGGCGAGGAGGTATTTCGCGAGCGTACCTCGCTGGTGTTCAAGACCATGCAGGTCGTGCGCTTCTTCGACCAGAAGCGCAACACCCTGGTGTACCTGGTCTACAGCGATCGCATCATCGAGGGCAGCCCGCAAAATGCGGTGACGGCCATCCCGATCCTGCCCTGGCCGAAGGGTAGCTGAGTCGGCGGCCGTTGCTCGGGTAGGCGAATCGGTAGGGCGCTTCGTTTTGCCCGGGCAATTCGGGAGCCGTCTTTGTCGGCGGCTCCGCTTGCCTGGTGGCGTCGCCTCGGTGTGCCTGGGGCTTGCAAGCCGGCTCGCTCGGCTGCGGCTTGTTGGCTGGGTGGTCAGCGCGTGCGGAGGGTCGGGGGTGAGGGCGGCACTTTTCTCCGCGCAATAAAAAACCGGCCCTGGGGCCGGTTTTCATGAAGCGGTACGCTTAGGCAGCAGCTTGGCTGAGTGCTTTGACGTGACCGTTCAGGCGGCTCTTGTGACGAGCGGCCTTGTTCTTGTGGATGATGCCCTTGTCGGCCATACGGTCGATCACAGGCACAGCCAGAACGTAAGCAGCTTGTGCTTTCTCGTGGTCTTTGGCGTCGATGGCCTTGACTACGTTCTTGATGTAGGTACGAACCATGGAGCGCAGGCTGGCGTTATGGCTACGACGCTTCTCAGCCTGTTTTGCGCGTTTTTTGGCAGAAGGTGTATTGGCCACCGTCAAGCTCCTCGAAAACTAAGGGGTTACAGACAAATAAGGCCGCGAATCATGCAGGCGACCGAAGCACTTGTCAAGGTCGATACTGCGTCAGTCGTCGCAGGGCGAACGAGGCGAGGGGTGCTTTATCGCGTCGGCGATTCTACACTCCCGGCCGCACCGGCGTCGTTGCACCTTCGGTGGCCGGCGCGGTCTGTTGCTGGCGCGTGACGCGCGCGCCGAATTCGATCCAGTAAACGCCGATTGAGCATCCCTGCCGAATGAATCTTCTCAAGTCGCTGGCCGCGGTCAGTTCCATCACCATGTTGTCGCGGGTTCTGGGTTTCGTGCGCGACACCATCATGGCCCGGATCTTCGGTGCGGGTATCGCCTCGGATGCCTTCGTGGTGGCCTTCAAGCTGCCCAACCTGCTGCGCCGCATCTTTGCCGAAGGAGCCTTTTCCCAGGCTTTCGTGCCCATCCTGGCCGAGTACAAGACCCAGAAGGGCGAGGAGGCGACCCGCACCTTCGTCGCCTACGTGGCTGGCCAGCTGACGCTGATTCTGGCCCTGGTGACCTTGCTCGGCGTGCTGGCTGCCCCCTGGATCGTCTGGGCCTCGGCGCCAGGCTTCAGCGACAACCCCGAGCGCTTCGAGCTGACCAGCGATCTGTTGCGGGTGACCTTTCCTTATATCCTGCTGATCTCCCTGTCGTCCTTCGCCAGCGCGCTGCTCAATACCTGGAACCGCTTTGCGGTACCGGCCTTCGTGCCGACCCTGCTGAACGTCAGCATGATCGTCTTCGCGCTGTTCCTGACCCCGTACTTCGACCCACCGATCATGGCCATGGGCTGGGCGGTGCTGGTCGGCGGCCTGCTGCAGCTGCTCTATCAGCTGCCGCATCTACGCAAGATCGGCCTGCTGGTGCTGCCGCGTCTCAACCTGCGCGACAGCGGCGTGTGGCGCGTGCTGCGGCAGATGGGGCCGGCGATCCTCGGCGTGTCGGTGGCGCAGATCTCGCTGATCATCAACACCATCTTCGCCTCCTTTCTGGTCGCCGGTTCCGTGTCCTGGATGTATTACGCCGACCGTCTGATGGAGCTGCCGTCGGGCGTGCTGGGCGTCGCCCTGGGCACCATCCTGCTGCCGTCGCTGGCCAAGACCCATGCCGCCGAGGATCCGGCCGCCTATTCGAAGCTGCTCGACTGGGGCCTGCGCCTGTGCATCCTGCTGGCGCTGCCCTGTGCCCTGGCCCTGGCCCTGCTGGCCGAGCCGCTGGTGGTGTCGCTGTTCCAGTACGGCAACTTCACCGCCACCGACGCCGAGATGACCCAGCGCGCCCTGCTGGCCTACTCGCTGGGGCTGCTGGGCATGTTGCTGGTCAAGGTGCTGGCGCCGGCCTTCTATGCGCGCCAGGACATTCGCACGCCGGTGCGTATCGCCATGTTCACCCTGCTGATGACCCAGGTGATGAACCTGTTGTTCGTCTTCGTCATTCCCCTGGCCCATGCCGGCCTGGCGTTGGCCATCGGCCTGGCCGCCTGCCTGAATGCCAGCCTGCTGTTCTGGAAGCTGCGCGCCCGTGGCTTCTATCAGCCGCAACCGGGCTGGGCGATGTTCAGCGGCAAGCTGCTGGCGGCGCTGCTGGTGATGGTGGTGGTGCTGGTCGGCATGCTCTGGCTGATGCCGGCCTGGAGCGACGGCAACATGCTGGCTCGCCTGCTGCGCCTGGGCGCGCTGGTGGCCACTGGCGCGCTGAGCTATTTCGCCGTGCTGGGCATCCTGGGGTTCCGGCTGCGCGACTTCTCCCGGCGCTCGATTGCCTGATGGCGGTGTGGCGCCGGCCAAATGAGCGCGCCGTATCCGCTACCCGGCGCCAGCCGCTGTGCGTATAATTGGCCACTTTGTGAGCAAGAAGCGCGTTATGCAGCTGGTTCGAGGCCTTCATAATCTGCGGCCCCAGCATCGGGGCTGTGTCGCCACCATCGGTAATTTCGACGGCGTTCACCGTGGCCACCAGGCGATTCTGGCGCGTTTGCGTGAGCGCGCGGCGGAGCTGGGCGTGCCGAGCTGCGTGGTACTGTTCGAGCCGCAGCCCCGTGAATACTTCGACCCCGCGGGCGCGCCGGCACGTCTGAGCCGCCTGCGTGACAAGCTTGCCCTGCTGGCTGCCGAAGGTGTCGACCGGGTGCTGTGCCTGACCTTCAATCCGCGCCTGCGGGAACTGAGCGCCGCCGAATTCGTGCAGCGCGTGCTTGTCGACGGGCTTGGCGTCCTGCATCTGGAAGTGGGCGACGATTTCCGCTTCGGTTGCGACCGTGCCGGGGATTTCGCCTTTCTGGCCGAGGCCGCGCAGCGCGAAGGTTTCAGCGTCGAAGCCGCCAAGACCGTGGAGATCGACGGGCAGCGGGTCAGCAGCACGCGGGTGCGCGAGGCCCTGGCCAGCGGCGACTTCGCCGTCGCCGAACGCATGCTCGGCCGGCCGTTTCGCATCGTCGGGCGGGTGCTGCATGGCCAGAAGCTCGGCCGCCAGCTCAATGCGCCGACCGCCAACGTGCAGCTCAAGCGCAAACGTGTACCGCTGACCGGGGTGTACCTGGTCAGTGTCGAGATAGACGGCCAGCCATGGCCGGGGGTCGCCAATATCGGCGTGCGCCCCAGCGTGGCCGGTGACGGGAGCGCCCACCTCGAGGTGCACCTGCTGGATTTTGCCGGTGACCTGTATGGCCGGCGTTTGACGGTGGCTTTCCACCACAAGCTGCGCGATGAGCAGCGTTTCGCCTCGCTCGAGGCATTGAAGACGGCCATTGCGGCCGACATTGCCGCTGCCCGCGACCATTGGCAGCGCCAACCGCTGATGAAGAGCCCGACATGACCGATTACAAAGCCACGCTGAACCTGCCCGATACTCCCTTCCCGATGAAGGCTGGCCTGCCGCAACGCGAGCCGCAGACCCTGCAGCGCTGGATTGATATTGGTCTGTACGAAAAGCTGCGCAAGGCCGGTGAAGGCCGCCCGAAATTCGTGCTGCACGACGGCCCGCCCTATGCCAACGGCAGCATCCACATCGGTCACGCGCTGAACAAGATCCTCAAGGACATCATCACCCGTTCCAAGACCCTGGCCGGCTTTGATGCCCCCTACGTGCCGGGCTGGGATTGCCACGGCCTGCCGATCGAGCACAAGGTCGAAACCACCTTCGGCAAGAACCAGCCGGCCGATCTGACCCGCGAGCGCTGCCGCACCTACGCCGCCGAGCAGGTTGAAGAGCAAAAGGCCAACTTCATCCGCCTCGGTGTGCTGGGCGACTGGAACAACCCCTACCTGACCATGAACTTCGCCAACGAGGCCGGCGAGATCCGCGCCCTGGCGGAAATGGTCAAGAATGGCTTCGTGTTCAAGGGCCTCAAGCCCGTCAACTTCTGCTTCGACTGCGGTTCGGCCCTGGCCGAGGCCGAGGTCGAGTACCAGGACAAGAAGTCCGAAGCCATCGACGTGGCCTTCCCGGTGGAAGATGCCGACAAGCTGGCCGCCGCCTTCGGCCTGGCCAGCCTGAGCAAGCCGACCGCCATCGTCATCTGGACCACCACGCCCTGGACCATCCCGGCCAACCAGGCGCTGAACGTGCACCCGGAATTCACCTACGCGCTGGTAGATGTGGGCGACCGCCTGCTGCTGCTGGCCGAGGAGATGGTCGAGAGCTGCTTGCAGCGCTTCGGCCTCGAAGGCCAGGTAGTGGCCACCGCCGAAGGTTCGGCGCTGGAACTGATCAACTTCCGTCACCCGTTCTATGACCGCCTGTCGCCGCTGTACCTGGCCGACTACGTCGAGCTGGGCGCCGGTACCGGTATCGTCCACTCCGCGCCGGCCTACGGCGAGGACGACTTCCAGAGCTGCAAGCGCTACGGCATGAGCAACGACGAGATCCTCAACCCGGTGCAGAGCAACGGTGTGTACGTCGATTCGCTGCCGTTCTTCGGCGGCCAGTTCATCTGGAAGGCCACACCGGCGATCATCGGCAAGCTCGAGGAAGTGGGTGCGCTGCTCAAGCACGCCACCATCAACCACAGCTACATGCACTGCTGGCGCCACAAGACCCCGCTGATCTACCGCGCCACCGCGCAGTGGTTCGTGGGCATGGACACCAAGCCGAAGGAGGGTGGCACCCTGCGTGAGCGCTCCCTGGCGGCCATCGAAGACACCAGGTTCGTCCCGGCCTGGGGCCAGGCGCGCCTGCACAGCATGATCGCCGGTCGTCCGGACTGGTGCATCTCGCGGCAGCGCAACTGGGGCGTGCCGATCCCGTTCTTCACCCACAAGGAGAGCGGCGAGCTGCACCCGCGTACCGTCGAGCTGATGGAAGAAGTTGCCAAGCGTGTCGAGCAGCAAGGTATCGAAGCCTGGTTCAAGCTGGACGCCGCCGAGCTGCTGGGCGCCGAGGCCGACCAGTACGACAAGAGCCGCGACACCCTGGACGTGTGGTTCGACTCCGGCACCACCCACTGGCACGTGCTGCGCGGCTCCCACGCCGAGCTGGCGCATGCCTCTGGCCCGGTGGCCGACCTGTACCTGGAAGGCTCCGACCAACACCGCGGCTGGTTCCATTCGTCCCTGCTGACCGGCTGCTCCATCGACGGCCACGCGCCGTACAAGGAACTGCTGACCCACGGCTTCACCGTCGACGAGCAGGGCCGCAAGCAGTCCAAGTCCCTCGGCAACGTGGTCGCGCCGCAGAAGGTCATCGACAGCTTGGGCGCCGACATCCTGCGCCTGTGGGTCGCTTCCACCGACTATTCCGGCGAGATGGCGGTATCCGACCAGATCCTGCAGCGCAGTGCCGACGCCTACCGGCGTATCCGCAACACCGCACGCTTCATGCTGGCCAACCTCAATGGCTTCAACCCGGCTACCGACCTGCTGCCGGCCGAGCAGATGCTCGATCTGGACCGCTGGGCGGTGGACGCCACCGCGCGCCTGCAGGACGAGCTGACCGAAGCCTACGGCGAATACCGTTTCTGGAACGTGTATTCCAAAGTGCACAACTTCTGCGTGCAGGAGCTGGGCGGCTTCTATCTGGACATCATCAAGGACCGCCAGTACACCACCGCGCCGGACAGCATCGCGCGTCGGTCCTGCCAGAGCGCGCTGTTCCACATCTGCGAGGCGCTGGTGCGCTGGGTCGCGCCGATCCTGTCGTTCACCGCCGAGGAAATCTGGCAGTTCCTGCCGGGCGAGCGCGCCGAGTCGGTGATGCTGGCCACCTGGTACGAGAACCTGTCCCGGCTGCCGGAGGGCGCCGAGCTGGACAACGCCTATTGGCAGCGCGTCATGGCGGTCAAGGGCGCGGTCAACAAGGAGCTGGAGAACCTGCGTGCAAGCAAGGCCATCGGCGCCAGCCTGCAGGCGGAAGTGACCCTGTTCGGTGACGACGCCCTGCGCGGCGACCTGGCCAAGCTCGGCGACGAGCTGCGCTTCGCGCTGATCACCTCCGCCGCCGCCACCGCGCCGCTGAGCGATGCGCCAGCCGATGCCGTGGTTACCGAGGTCGAAGGTTTGAAGCTGAGGATCGTCAAGTCCGCCCACGCCAAGTGCGGCCGTTGCTGGCACCTGCGCGCCGATGTCGGTACTCACGCCGAGCATCCGGAGCTGTGCGGCCGTTGCATCAGCAACATCGAAGGTTCGGGCGAGGAGCGCCACCATGCGTAACGCCCTGGCCCGCATCGCGGAGATGAATCAATGAGCGCCCGTTTCGGCAAGCTCGGCTGGGTGTGGCTCAGCGTCGTGGTGTTCGTGATCGACCAGGTCACCAAGTTCTGGTTCGACAACAACCTGCAGATGTGGGAACGCATCACCGTGATCCCCCAGGTGCTGGACTGGACCCTGGCCTACAACACTGGCGCCGCCTTCAGCTTTCTGGCCGGCGCGTCCGGCTGGCAGCGCTGGTTGTTCACCCTGATCGCCTTGGTGGTCAGCGTGGTGCTGGTGGTGTGGATGAAGCGCCTCAAGGCCGATGAAACCTGGTTGGCCGTCGGCCTGGCCCTGGTGCTCGGCGGTGCCTTGGGCAACCTGGTGGACCGGGTGATCTTCGGCCACGTGGTCGACTTCATCCTGGTGCACTGGCAGAGCAGCTGGTATTTCCCAGCCTTCAATATCGCTGACAGCGCGATCACCGTCGGCGCCATCCTGCTGGCGCTGGACATGTTCAAGAGCAAGAAGCCCGAAGAAGAGGTGGCACGTGACTGATGTACGTATCGGCCCGGATCGGCAGGTGACCCTGCACTTCGCGCTGAAGCTGGATAACGGCGATGTGGTCGACAGCACCGAAGGCAAAGCTCCGGCGACCTTCGAGGTCGGCGACGGCAACCTGCTGCCGGGCTTCGAGTCCGCGCTGTATGGCTTCAAGGCGGGCGACAAGCGCAGCCTGACCGTCGAGCCCGAGCAGGGCTTCGGCCAGCACAACCCGCAGAACGTGCAAGTGATGCCGCGCTCTCAGTTCCAGGACATGGAGCTGTCCGAAGGGCTGCTGGTGATCTTCAACGACGCCGCCAATACCGAGCTGCCGGGTGTGGTCAAAGCGTTCGACGACGCCCAGGTGACCATCGACTTCAACCACCCGCTGGCCGGCAAGACGCTGACCTTCGACGTCGAGATCATTGAGGTCAAAGCCGTCCAGGCAGTGTAGGATGAGTGCCTTGTCGCCCCTAACACGGAGTCCGTGCCATGAGCGTACAGCGTTCCCCCATCGTGTCGGAGTTCGAAACCCAGGAATTGGCGGACAGCCATGACGGTTGGTTCCGCCGCAAGGTCGAGGAGTCCCTCGCGGATTCTCGGGGCGTTGTTGCTCACGATCAGGTGATGGCCGATGTCGAGGCCGTCATCAGCGAGGCAGAGGTACGGCGGCGGAGTGGGAGTTGATGCTGCCGATCGTCTGGCGAGCCACTGCCAGGGACGATCTTTTGCAGATCATTCGCTATATCGCCAATGAAGATCCCAAGGCTGCCAGGCAGCTAAAAGAGCGATTGGAGTCGGCAGTGCTGCCGTTGGCCGAGCATCCCTACCTGTATCGTTTTGGTCGGGTGCCCGGAACACGTGAACTCATTGCTCATCCAAATTACATTCTGGTGTACCGAGTAGCCGCTGACGCTGTGGAAGTGGTGAATGTTCTTCATGCTCGCCAGCAGTATCCATGAGGCCTGTGGCGCCGCGTAATCGAGACAACCATCATGCAAATCAAACTCGCCAATCCCCGCGGTTTCTGCGCCGGTGTCGACCGCGCCATCGAGATCGTCAACCGCGCCCTCGAGGTGTTCGGTCCACCGATCTACGTGCGCCATGAAGTGGTGCACAACAAGTTCGTGGTCGAGGATCTGCGCAACCGTGGCGCGGTGTTCGTCGAAGAACTGGACCAGGTGCCCGATGACGTGATCGTCATCTTCAGCGCCCACGGTGTGTCCCAGGCGGTGCGCAACGAAGCCGCCAATCGCGGCCTGAAGGTGTTCGACGCCACCTGCCCGCTGGTCACCAAAGTGCATTTGGAAGTGGTGCGCTACAGCCGTGACGGCCGCGAATGCATTCTCATCGGCCACGAAGGCCACCCGGAAGTCGAAGGCACCATGGGCCAGTACGACGCCAGCAACGGCGGCGCGATCTACCTGGTCGAGGATGAGGACGATGTCGCCAAGCTGCAGGTGCGCGATCCTGAAAATCTCGCCTTCGTGACCCAGACCACGCTGTCGATGGATGACACCAGCAAAGTCATCGACGCCCTGCGCGCGCGCTTCCCCAGCATCGGCGGGCCGCGCAAGGACGACATCTGCTACGCCACCCAGAATCGCCAGGATGCGGTCAAGCAACTGGCCGCCGAGTGTGACGTGCTGCTGGTAGTCGGCAGCCCGAACAGCTCCAACTCCAACCGCCTGCGCGAGCTGGCCGAGCGTATGGGCACTCCGGCCTACCTGATCGACGGTGCCGAGGATCTGAAGCGCGAGTGGTTCGACGGCGCCAAGGGCATCGGCATCACCGCCGGCGCCTCGGCTCCGGAAGTGCTGGTGCGCGGCGTTATCGACAAACTGGGCGAATGGGGCGCCAGCAACGTCCAGGAACTGGACGGCCGCCCGGAGAACGTGACCTTCTCCATGCCCAAGGAGCTGCGGCTCAAAGCGGTTTAACACGGCCGTCAACTGCGTCCCGCGGGCGGCGCCAGGTACAGACCGGGGCCCGGCGCACTCCCATGGGGCGCAGCGTCAAGACAGTGATTGCCAGCTTGCAAATGGTCGCCAGCGAGTTTGAATGACTCGGGCCGCTGCTGTGTCTGTACCTGCGTGGCTCATCCAGCATTTTCTAGCAAGATTCCGCCAGCTTGCGGCTCTCGCAGGCAATTTCCCGCCAGCTATTACCTTTCTTGGGCGGGTGCTGATGCTCTATATAGGGCTCTTGGCTTTCTGGCACAGCATCTGCAAAGAGATGACACTCAGTGCCCTTCGTGGCGTACAACAATAATGACAAGCGTGAGGTTCCGTTATGGAAAGCATCAGCACGTGGTCTGTCTCTGTGCCTACAGGCCCTGCATCCCGGCACATCTGCTCGATCTTCGACGTTATGGCCACGCAAGCTGGCTGGAAGGTGCGACCGTTAGCTCCACGCCATTTACCTATGAATAAGGTGCTCGCCCGCCGGCCCGCTTGAGACCATGAATCCCGCGGCCATTTATGGCGCTGGATTGCGTCGGCGCGATAGGGATCGCTCAGTGGAAGAGCGTCCGCAGCATGTGTATCAATTTGTTTCCAGTGAGGGGCCGGCTGTCCACCTGCGTACCTTGGTGGGCGACGAAATATATACTTTTTTGCTTTTCTATCGATTGAAACCAGGGCGTAACAGCAATTCTCTAAACTCCAACATGTATTTAATTGCCTGGAAAGGAGCGAGCGTCTGGTTATTCAATAGGTTCGCTAGTTGAGTGAATTATTATCCATATTAATTATTTTTTTGCCTTGCTTATTTATCGCTGAAGCAAGTGCTGTGCTGTTGGCGTCAATATACGGTCTTCGTCGAAGGCCGCGCGCCAGAGCACGTGGCGCTTGTTTAGGAGTGACACCGTAGTTTGATTTTTCGGGTGGGACTGTATTGAACGAATGGATTAAAAAGACAAGCGGTATGGCATTACGTCGGAGCGCTATTTTTTTAACCCCCCATTGAACTGATCCTTTTAGGGGTAGTCATTACTTCGGGTAAAAGCAAAAGCGTTCCAGAGGTGGTTATCGATTGCAGCCGCGCGTTGCGAGGTTTCCGCCGAAAAAATAATCATAATGTCGATACTGTTCGCTCTTCAAAAGTTAGCGGCCAAGAGGCGTATTGTCTGTTCGATATGCATCTTGAAAGTGTGCCGCGTATCGGCGGGAACTGTGAGAGGCTTTTTGATGGTCGAACCAATCTCCAATTGCCAAGAGTCATGCACGTGTCTACGTGATACGCTGAAATTGGGCGTGTCCCTGCCGGTGATCAGTCGGAATGTCGATATTCTCGTTTGCGGGGAAACCGGCACCGGGAAAGACATGCTGGCGCAGCTCATTCACAAACATTCTGGACGTTCTGGTGCCTTTGTAGGGCTTAACTGCGCAGCCATCCCGGAGTCGCTCGCCGAAAGTCAGCTCTTCGGTGCCGCCAGCGGTGCCTATACCGGGGCTATGCGCGCGCGGTCAGGTTATATCGAGGCTTCCGACAAGGGCACCTTGTACCTGGATGAGATCGACAGCATGCCCCTGGCGTTGCAGGCCAAACTCCTGCGTGTTCTGGAAGAGCGCGGCGTGGGGCGGCTAGGCAGTACGGACTTCATTCCCCTCGATCTAAGAGTCATTGCATCCGCCCAGCGGCCATTGGCAAAGTTGGTGAAACAAGGACGTTTTCGTAGCGATCTGTTCTTTCGTCTCAATGCGGTGACTGTTCGACTTCCGCCGCTGCGCGAGCGGCGCGGCGAAATATTGCCATTGTTCGAAAGTTTCGCGCGCACGGCGGCAGCCCGTCTCAAGCGAGAGGTGCCCGTTCTCGAGGCTTCTGTTGCGATGCTGCTACTCGGTCATTCCTGGCCAGGTAATATTCGCGAACTGCAGTCGGCGGCCAAACGTTTTGTGATGGGGTTCTCGTTACTGAGTTCTGGTGCGTTGGCAATGGAACATGTCCGCACTCATAGCGGTTTGCGAGTGCAGATGAAACGAATTGAAAAAGCACTTATCACCGATGCTTTGCACCGTCACGGAGGGCGCCTGGACGCCGTTTCCAAAGAACTTAGTGTTCCTAGGCGAACGCTGCATTTTCGTATTAGGGAACTGGCGTGTATTACCGGTGCGCTCAAGGAGCAATCACTTCAGGGGTGACTAGTCGCATAGGTAATATTCCAGTGGTCGGGGATGAAGTATGGAGTCTGATCTAGATCTGTTGGTGCTCGAGAATGGAATTTCGAGTTTGGACGTATTAGGACAGAGTATTTCCGAGTTGGGTATTGATGTGCTGCTGTTGGGTGAAACGGGCACTGGCAAGGATACGGTCGCGCGACATCTACACAAACTTTCAAGGCCCAAGGGGCCCTTCGTCGCGGTGAATTGCGCGGCCATCCCGGAAACCTTGTTCGAGAGCGAACTATTCGGTGTCAATGCCGGGGCTTTCACCGGGGCGGATAGAGATCGCAGCGGCTATTTCGAGGCGGCACACAGGGGCACGCTTTATCTCGACGAGATCGACAGTATGCCCCTCAATCTGCAGGTCAAGCTCCTGAGGGTCTTGGAGAGCCGCCAGGTTGAGCGCTTGGGATCGACTCGGGTCATACCCCTGGATATAGGTGTAGTGGCCTCCGCCCAGCGTTCGCTCGATCTGCTGATGGAGGGGGGGCTGTTTCGTCGCGATCTGTATTACCGGCTCAGTGTGATGAGTCTCAGCCTGCCGCCGCTGCGTCAGCGCCCCGACCATATCGTGTCGGTTTTCAGGCATTTCGTGGCCACCGCCGAGGTCGAGCTCAACATGCCTGCCCCGGTGATCGACGAGCGGGTCGAAGTGCTGCTGCTCAGCCATGGTTGGCCTGGCAATTACCGCGAGCTCAAATCCGCCGCTCGACGCCACGTACTCGGCATGCCTCTGATCGACGACGACCCGGACGAGTCGTCGGAAACTGGCCTCAAGAACCAGTTGCGGCTGATCGAGAAGACCCTCATCCAGCAGTCGCTCAAGCGCAATGACCACTGCATTGCCGCGGTCACCAGTGAGCTGGATATCCCTCGCCGCACCCTCTACCAGCGGATGAAGGATCTCGATGTGTGAGCCCGCCGACCATTGCCGGGGGCGAGAACGCTCTGCGGATTGTTTGGAACCGATCTTCGGGTCCTTGCCACCCATCCAACGCAACCACCGAGCGTTGCCATCAATCATCGAGAGGATAGAACCAATGGATCCGATTAAAGGCGTTCAGAACGCTTACAACACCACCGCTCAATATCTCGGCCAAACCGGCGCGCGTCAGGACAGTGCCAATGGGCTTCGGGATACCTCCACCGACAGTGCCGCCCTCGATGCCATCCGAAGCGAGAACAAGAAAAACGATGCGCATTCTGCCGAGCTGCAGAAGATCCAGGGCGAGGCCAATCGCAACGTGCAAAGCCAGAACGTGGCCTCTTCCATCAATTCTGCGCAGCAGGATGCCTCGAACAAGGCGATCAGTTCCTCGGCGCAGAACGCCAAGGGTATCAGCTACTGATTGATGCCCTCTCCGGCAGAGGGCGCCTGATGAAGGAGGCATGGACATGAACATGGTTATCAACAGACCGGCCGCTGAGCAAAGCAGCCTGGTTGGCTTCACAGACAGGCCGCTGCAGGGAAAGAACGGTGCGCAGGGGCTGGAAGACGTCATCAAGCAACTGGTTCAGGCACTGCTCAAGGCTGGCGGTAACGCCGATTCCGGCCTGGGGCAGATGGTTAAGGACAAGATGTCCGGTGGCAGCGGCGGCGGCAACGGCGCTGGTGGGCTCGGTGGCCAGGGCCAGGGCCAGGCCGGCGGCCTGGGCGGGGGCATCGAGCAACTGCTGACGAAGATCCTGGAGCAGTTGATCTCCGACAAGCTGGGCAAGGATTTCGGTCAGTCGCCAGCCGGCGGCGGTGGTCCTGGCGCAGCGGGTGGCACGGAGGGCGGTGGTGCGCCCGGCATGGGGCAGCAAGGCGGTGGTGATCTGCTCGACCGTGTTCTCAGCGGCCTGGCCAAGTCTTCGTTGGACGGCATGCTCAAGCCTGATGGCGAGGGTAGTAAGTTCGAGCAGAAAGACGCCGGCATGATGATGGAAGTCGCCAAGTTCATGGATGCCAATCCTCAGCAGTTTCCGCCGCCCGATGCGGGGTCCTGGGGCAAGGAACTGATCGAGGACAAGCACTTCAACAAGAGCGAAGCCGAGTCGTTTCAGTCGGCCATCGACATGATCGGCTCTCAGCTCGATGCCAGGGCATCGGGGCAGGTACCCGGTGGTGCTTCTGCATCAGGCGCAGCGCCCGGTCAGGATTCGCTGGGCGGCTCCGGTGGGCTGGGCAGCCCGGCGGGCAATCCCGGTCAGGCGGAGGGCGACATTCTCAAGGAGCTGACGCAACTGTTGGGTGGTGTGGTGAACGAGCTGCAGAACCTCACCAGCAAGCTCGAGTCGCGCAATGTCGAACAGGGCGCCAGGGATGCGGCCGACGCGATAGTCAATCTGATGCTGCCGGGTGGCAAGCAGCAGGCCTGATGGGCGGCGCCTGGCCCCATGCCACTGGCGTGGGGTCGAGCACCTCGGGTGCGCCGTATTCAATTGATCACCTTTCCTGGAGTTGAGTGGCATGAGCATTTCTGCAATGGACGACCTCAAGAAAGTGGCCAAGAACGGAGGGCTGGAGCTCGATCAGGGTCTGGTCAACGAGCCGTCGCGAGCCGATATCGAATTGTTCAACTCTCTGATGCGTGAGACTGCCATCGAGGAACCGAGCCAGAGTGGCGCCTTCCTGGCCGAGGCGGTGGGCGGGCGCATGGGGTCGGTGGATCGGCTCTCGGACGATGCCATGCGCAGCATGAAACAGGCGGTGATGGACAACGACCCGACTTCGATCGCGAAGATGAGCAGGGCGCTGTCGCAGTACTCGCTGGAAATGGCCGTCACCACCAAGGCAATCAGCAAGGGTGGCCAGGCCATCGAAAAGCTGACCAACATGCAGTAGGCCGCACCGTGAAAAAATGTCTAGTGGTAGGGCTCTGTGTACTGCTGCTTGCAGGCTGCAGCGAGCAGACCGACCTGTTCAGCGGGCTGTCCGAACAGGATGCCAACGACGTGATCGCCTCCCTGGGCGATTACCGTATCGACACGAGCAAGCGCACGGAAAAAAGTGGCATCGTCGTCTCCGTGGATCGCGCTGATACCAACCGCGCCATTCGTATTCTGGAGTCCGCCGGCCTGCCGCGCCGGGCCCGTACCAGCATCGGTGAAATCTTTAAGAAAGAGGGCGTCATTTCCACCCCGCTGGAGGAGCGGGCGCGTTACATCTATGCCCTGTCCCAGGAACTCGAGTCAACGCTGTCGCAGATCGATGGCGTGATCGTCGCCCGTGTACACGTGGTGCTGCCGGAGCGGGTCGCGCCCGGTGAGCCCGTACAGCCGGCGTCGGCCGCGGTATTCATCAAGCACTCGGAACGGCTGGAGCCGGATGCCGTGCGTCAGCGCATCCAGATGATGGTGTCCAGCAGTATTCCCGGCATGGCCGACACGGTCAGTGCCGACTCCGGGAAGTTTTCCATCGTCTTCGTGCCGGCAGCGGCCTTCGACGACGCCGAGCCCCTGGTCAAGTTCGGACCCTTCCTGCTCGAGGAGCACCAGTTGGGCTTCTGGCAGCGGATCCTGTGGGGTGCGCCAGTGGTGCTCGCCTTGCTGTTGCTAGTCATCGTTCTGGCCGCGCGTGCCGACTGGCGGCAGGCATTGCTTTCGCGCCTTGCGCCGCGGCGCTCCACCACCACCTTGCCGAGCCGTACCTGATGGACGGGCTGGCAGCCGGCTGGATTCGCTGGTGGTATGCGGCCGGCGACCCCGCTTCCCCAGGATGGACCGTCGGTGCCAATGCCGAGCATATGGCCCTGGCCCTTCGCTCACCCATCAGCCGCCATGCGTGCATCGCCGAAAGCCGCGCGGTGCGACTGGCGCAACCCCCGGAGCCTCACCAGGGGCTGTTACGCTGGATCGGTTTGTCCGAAGCCGAACAGGTCTTCACGCTGCATCTCGTCGAAGGCATATGCGCCTTGTCGCGTTCTTGTGGCGCCCTGCCGAGTGTCGACGAGCGTTGGTGCCGCAGCTTGGCGAAGGCGTTACGCCCTGGGCTCTGGCTACCCGATGGGCCGGTCGACGCGCGTCTTCTGCTGGGCGCCTGGGTCGGGCCGCAGCGCTGGGCGAGGGTACGGCTGCAGTGGCCGTCGGCGGCGCTCGACGGGCTTCCGCCCGGGCTGCCTGGCCACCGCCTGGATACGCTCTGGTCAGCGGTACTCTGGCGCGTGGCGCGGGGAGGTGAGCATGCTGGTCAAGCGTAGGCTGGCGGTGCCCGAGCAGGTGTTGCACGAGCCGCTGCTGCGTCGTGAGACCCTTGACGAGGTGCGGCGCGCCGAACAGTTGCTCGAGCAGGCCAGGCAACAGGCGGATGAACTGCTTCAGGCTGCAGAACAGCAGTGTCAGCAGTACCTGCAGGACGCCCAGGCGGCTTTCTGGGAGCAGGCGAATCTCCAGCTGCAGGCCTTCGCTGACGAGCACGCGGCACTTCAGCGCGAGGTACTGGCCAGTCTCGACCGCCTGCTGAGCCAGGCCCTGAGCCGTCTGCTCGACGAGACGGATCTGCCCCAGCGTATCCACGCCGTGTTGCGCAATCTGAGCGCCAGTCCAGCTGCCCAGGCCGCGGCTACGCTCAGTTGTCATCCGCAGCAGGCGCAAGCGGTGCGGGCCTGGCTGGACGCTTCGCCATTCGCCAGCCTGTGGACCGTGCACGAGAGCCCCCAGCTCGGGCTGCAGGCGCTGCGCCTGAGCCACGCCCAAGGGGCGTTGGAACTCGATTGGGACGGCTTGCGCAGCTCGCTCGCCGGCCAGGCACCGCCGCTGCAGCACTCGCAGGTATTTCCCCATCAACAAGGAGAACAGGCATGACCAGCATCAATGCGTTGCGCAACAGTCTGGACCGGGCACACCAGAACGCCAAGAGCGGCCTGGAGGATGCCCTGGGGCAGGTGGTCGATACCGGCAGCCTCGAAGACTTCGAGGCCTATACCGATGCCGCCCGCCGAGCCCAGTTGACCGGTACGGTAGTGGGCGAGGAACTGCGTGCGCAGCATGGCCTGACCAAGGCCATCATCGATGGCATTCAGTGAATTCACCCAGGCGTTCGCGGCATGGTGCGACGAAGGGTATCCGGCCAGCCTCGAGTGCTGGGTGGATGACGCCTCGTTTCAGGTAAGCCCGCATGGCGCAGGCCTGCGCTGCAGCCTGGAGGTCTGTCAGGGCTGGGACCTCCCGCGCATTGCCGTCTTGCTGGGCGAGGCGGGCGCTGGCCTGGCCTGTGGCTGCCGGGGAGCCCTGGCTTTCGATCCCCAGGCGCATGCTCTGGTGCTGGTAGAGTGGTTCCCGCTGCCCGTCCAGGCCTCGCAGATCCTGACGGCCCTGGAAAACCTGGCCAACCAGCGGGCCGCGATGCTCAGCCTGGCCAGTGCTCGCACGTTCGATTTTACCGATTCCACCCCGTTCAACCCGAAGGGCATTGAAGCCCGCTGACAGGAGTAACCGATGCGCAAGGCCCTGAGATGGCTACCGTGGTTGTATTTCGTTGTCGCGATGCCTGCACTCGCGCTCCCGCCGGAAAGCTGGAAGCGCACGGCCTACGCCTATGACGCTCAGCAGGCGGAATTGATGACCGCGCTGGGCGACTTCGCCCGCGAGTTCGGCCTGGCCCTCGACATGCCACCCATGGACGGCGTGGTCGACGGGCGCATTCGCGCCGACAATCCCCAGGGGTTTCTCGATCGGCTGGGGCGCGAGTACCACTTCCAGTGGTTCGTCTTCAACGACACCCTGTACATCAGCCCGACCCAGGAGCAGACCTCCGCGCGCATCGAGGTTTCAGCGGAGGCGGTGGACGATCTTGAAGCCGCGCTCGGCAGCATCGGCCTGCTCGATCCCCGCTTCGGTTGGGGGTTGCTGGCGGATGAGGGGGCGGTGCTGGTACGTGGCCCGGCCAAGTACGTGCAATTGATCCGTGACTACAGCGAAAAGGTCGAAGAGCCGGAGGAGGCGGAGAAGCAGGATGTCATCGTCTTTCCCCTGAAGTACGCCAACGCGGCCGACCGCAGCATCAGCTACCGCGACCAGCAACTGCAGGTCGCCGGGGTGGCCCGCATCCTCCAGGAGTTGCTGGAGTCACGCTCTCGAACCAGCGGTCAGAGCGGCGCGCAAGGCGCCTCGAGCATCAGTGGACTCGCCGGAGGCGCCGGGGGCTCCAATTCGATATCCCTGGCCTACGACGCCCTGGCCAATATGGACGGTCCCGTCCTCGGCACCGGCATAGAGCGCGGCCTGGGGATGACGCCTGCGTCGGGATCGAACAGCCGAAGCGCCAGCTCGCGCACCAGTGGCAAGATCCGCGTCAGCGCCGATGTACGCAACAACGCGGTGCTGATCTACGACCTGCCGGCGCGCAAGGCCATGTACCAGGGGCTGATTGCCCAGCTGGACGTGCCGCGCAATGTGATCGAGATCGATGCGGTGATTCTCGACATCGATCGCAACGAGCTGGCCGAACTGTCCAGCCGCTGGTCGCTCACGGCGGGCAGTGTGACGGGCGGTGCCAACCTCCTCCAGCCAGGCGCGCCCTCGACGCTGTTTATCCAGGATGCCGGGCGATTCTCCGCCGACCTCCGAGCGCTCGAAGGCAATGGCGCCGCCTCGATCGTCGGCAATCCGTCGATCCTGACGCTGGAAAACCAGCCGGCCGTCATCGATTTCAGCCGCACCGAGTACCTCACCGCACTGGCCGAGCGTGTCGCCAATATCGCACCCATCACCGCTGGCACCAGCCTGCAGGTGATTCCACGCTCGCTGAACCACAACGGTCGCTCCCAGGTTCAGTTGATCGTCGATATCGAAGATGGACAGATCGTCGAATCGCAGATCAAGGAAGAACAGCCGTCCGTACGTCGCGGCAACGTCAGCACCCAGGCTGTGATCGCCGAGCACGGCTCCCTGGTGATCGGCGGTTTTCATGGCGTGGAGGCCAATGATCGGCTCAACAAGATTCCACTGTTGGGCGATATTCCCGTCATCGGCAAGCTGCTGTTCCAGTCGCGCAGCCGTGAATACACCCAGCGCGAGCGGCTGTTCATCCTCACCCCGCGGTTGATTGGCGACCAGGTCAATCCGGCGCGCTACGTGCAACACGCCAATCCCCATGACCTCGATCGCCAGCTCAAGGAAGTTCAGGCGCGTCGCGGTGTCACCGACCGGCCGACGCGCAACGATGTTCGCCAGGCATTCGAAAACCTGGTCGCCGGCACGCTGCCGCAAGGCTTCAGTGCTGCCAGGGCCTCGTTCCAGCCCAACACCCTGTGCCGGTTCGACCCGGGGCTGACGGTCGATGCCGAGCACTCCCAGTGGTTCGTCCGCAAGGACTGGGGCGTGGCAGTGGTGGCTGTGCGCAATGATTCGGCTATGCCCATGCGTATCGACGAGAGCCAGTGTGGCGGTCGCTGGGTCTTGGGCGTGAGCGCCTGGCCGCAAGCCTGGCTACAGCCCGGCGAGCAGAGCGAGGTTTTCATCGCCATGCGCCAGGCCAAGGCCCTGGACCCTTCCCTCGAACTTCGCCCCTCGCTGCTAGGCGATAAGGAGCCATGATGATGTTTCGCGTATTGGCCGTTGTGTCGATAGTCGGTGTGCTGGCCGGTTGTGCCAGCCCCAAAGGTTGTTCAGGTCAGGCGTGCAAGCGTCCTGACTCCACCCCCAGGAGCCTGGTGATCTGGTGGCCCGACGACATGCGCCAGGGGCTCAATGAGCAGGATCGCCAGCGCGACCTGGACTACACCGTCACGCCGCTGGAGAACTGAGCATGATGCAGACCTCGGAAAAGCGCACCTTCCTCGAACACGCCGCTGCCGAGCGCGGCGCGGTTTGGCCGCTTGCTTCCGGGGTGGCATTCATCAGTCGCCGCGATCACCGATGCTGGGGCATTGCGTTGCACGTGGAGGTGGAGGCCCTGGGCCCCGATCAACTGCGTGCCACCCTGGCGCGGCGTTTTTGCGAGGCCGATCGCTACGATCAGTTCTTCCTGTTTCTCAATCTGCAGCGAGAGTTGGTGGTCTGGCATGCGGCGCCCATACAGGACACCGACATCGTCTCCCTCGACCATATCTGCCAGGAGCAACTCGCCCTCGTAGGGCTGGAGCACCTGCCATGATGGCCCTCGCGTCGCTCACTCACCGAGGCTTAATTGACTATGCGCATCCCCCCTCAGTGCTTCACGACCCCCGTGTCACCGTCCACCGCTCAAGTCAGTGATCTGCAGGCCAGCGCACACATCGGCATTGATCATGGCCAGGCCTCTCGGTCATCAGGCGCCAGTCGACCGAGCCATGACCGAGTGGTCGACCACAGGCCACACGTACCGAGTCACGGCAACTCGTCTCAAGCCAGAACGATGCTCAACAGCGTGTTAATGGGGCTCGGGCGAGGTGCCGAAAACGCCGAAACCAGCGGATCTGATTTACGGCAGGAGGCCAGGGCGAATCTGGATAAAATCGCCGACGACCGCCTACAGATCGCCGAGTCACGCGAGATACCAAAATGGAACAAGTTCCTTATTCAAAAGAATCGGCTTGAGCTCGACCAAGCCAGAAAGTTTGCAGATTTTTACCATCCGTTGTTTGCGCGGATAACGACGTTCGAGTCATCCATGGATCTTTTGGCGCAGCTGGCTCGCGAAAATCAAACGCTTCAGTTGCTTTCCTACCACGCCGATGTCAAGCGAGACCCATTCGATATGGTGACGACGCCACAGGGAGATTGTGAGACGTTTTCGACTGTCTTTGAAATGCTGGCGCAAGCGGCGGGCAGTCACGATCTTGCACGCCATGAGTTCTCAACACCCATGAGTTTCTCCGTTGCCGATATTCCAGGCGCTTCCGTTCGGCAGGCGACCGATACGGTGGATTTCATGCGGCATACCATTCTTTCCTGTCGGGATAACGAAGGCCGCCTCGCTCATTTCGATCCCGTGTTTGGGCGGCAGGTGAATCCTGATTTTTATGGAAAGGACGTTGATCGATACCTGATGCGCAATCCTCGCGCCGCCTGACCCGAGACTTTGTTCGGTGCCCGAGCAGCACGCCGGGGGCAGCTGTTCAAGGCGTACTCATAGGTGATCGGTACGAATCACCTGGTCGTCGACCTCGTCGAGCTGCTTCACCAGTTGGTAGATCTGCGCCACCATTTCCAGGGTGGCCCTGGGGATGTAGCGGCCGGTCCGGGTCTTGTACAAGGTGCGTGCCAGCCACACGCTCTGCACCACCGGCACCTTGGCGACCTTGGCCTGGGCGATCAGTGCCAGGGCGTCGTCGTCTTCGCCCTTGCAGTGGATCATCGGCAGGGGCGTTTTGCCGGGCCGGTAGAACAGCGCGACGGCGTAGTGGGTCGGGTTGACCACCAATACGTCGGCCTCCTGCACCGGGCGCGGCGCGGCTTCGGGTTCCTGGTTGAGAATCTCGAAGGCGAACTGGCGCCGCTGGCCCTTGACGTGGGGGTCGCCCTCGGACTGTTTGTATTCCTTCTTGATATCGTCGTGGCTCATGCGCAGGCGCTTGGCATGGAAGAATTTCTGCAGGCCGAAGTCGATGGCCGCCAGCACCAGCAGCAACCCCAGGGTGATGCGCAGGATGTGGCGGAACACCTGCAGCAGCGACTGCCAATAGGTGTCGAGATCGGAATTGGCCAGCAGGATCAGCGTTCCCAGTTCCGGCTCCAGCAACAGGTAGAGGGTGTAGCCAATGACGATGGCCTTGAGCACGCTCATCAACAGGTTGGAGAGGTTCTGCCCGGAGAACATCTGCTTGAGTTGGGCGAAGGGGTTGAGCTTGTTGAAGTCGACTTTGAGCGCCTTGGGCGCGAACAGGAAACCGAACTGCCCCCAGCCGGCCGCCAGGCGCATCAGCATCGCCAGGCCGACGCTCAAGGCGAGAAAGGGCAGCATCACGGCGATGGCTTCGGTGACCAGTTGCTCGACGATCCGCTCGAAGGGTTGTTGGGTTGCATTGACCGACAACTCCATCAGTTGCTTGAGACTGTCCATGCTGCCGTTCGCCAGGCCCAGCGTCACCTCGCTGACCAGAAGCAGGATCAGCAGCTTGCTGACGTCCTGGCTCTGCGCGATCTGCCCCTTCTCGCGGGCATCGCGCAACTGTTTGGGCGTGGCTTTTTCGGTCTTCTCACTCACGGCTCCGGTACCCCTACGATGTGCTGGAGCAGATCGCTGATCACCCTCAGGTGCTGCAGCTCACCGCTGCCGAGCTCCAGCAGCGTCGGCAGATAGATCAGCAGGAAGGCGATGCCGGCGATGCTTTTGGCGGGCATGGCGAGGATGAACACATTGAGCTGTTGTGCGTACAGGCTGATGATCGCCATCACCGCTTCGATCAGCAGCAGTACCGCGATGAAGGGCGCGGCGTACAGCAGCATGTGGTGCAGCGTGCGGCTCAGTTGTTCTAGCAGGATGATCAAGCCATCCTGGGTAAGAATCGGCAGCCAGGCCGTGGGTGGCCAGATCAGGTAACTGTCCCAGATCACCTGCAGGATCAGCGGTAACCCGCCGATCACCATCAGCAGCATGATCATCGCCTCCTGAAACAGCATGCCCATGGGGGTCACGTCCGGCCCCAGTGCGGGGTTGATCTGCCCGCCGCTCAGGGCGCCGCGCTGGCTGTCGAGCAGGGCGCCCACCGAGGCGAACATCCAGAACGGCATGTACAGCAGCACGCCCAGCAGTGCGCCCAGGGCCACCTCCTTGAACAGCAGACCAATTATCCAGCCCAGGTTCGAGTCCTGGCCGTCCAGCGCCGCGCTGATCGACGGTGCCGGGATCAGGGCGACGGCAATGACTACCGCGTAGCGCAGGGGGCCCTTCAGGTACTTGAAGCAGAAAGCGGGTACCAGAAACATGCAGGGCACCAGGCGCGCCGCGGCCAGGCCGATGCCTTGCAGCAGCTCGAAGGCGCTTTGCGTGTCCCAGGGCATCTAACGGGGGCCGCCTGTTCGGGCAATCAGGTCGAAGGCCATGTTGATGAACTGGATCAGTTCCAGGCCGACCCAGCGGCCGGTCATGGCCAGGGTGAGGCCGACGGCGGCCAGCTTGAGGCCGAACGGCAGGGTCTGATCCTGCATCTGCATCAGGGCCTGCAGCAGCGAGGTGACCACTCCCACCAGTACCGCCACGGCCAGCGGCGGGGCGGTGAGGATGACGACCAGGAACATGCCTTGCTTGAACAGTGCCAACGCTTCCATGGTGACCTCATAGGTAGGAAAGGAACAGGCTGTCGATCAGCTTCGTCCAGCCATCCACGAGCACGAACAGCAGCAGCTTGAGTGGCAGCGAAATGGTCATCGGCGACACCATCTGCATGCCCAGTGCCAGCAGCAGGTTGGAAACGATCAGGTCGATCACGATGAAGGGGATGTAGATCAGGAAGCCGATCTTGAAGGCGGCCTGCAGTTCGGACAGCACGAACGCCGGGATGGCCAGCAGCAGGTCGCTCTTGCTGGCGCTCTCGGCCATCTCCTTGGGCCACATGCGGTGGGTGTTTTCCAGCAGGTGGGTTAGCACGTCCGGGTCGGTGTTATGGGTCATGAACTGTTGCAGTGGGTCGATGATGCCGCCAGCGCTTTCCTGCAGGCTCTGGGTGGTGGACATGTCCAGGGGGTTCTGATCCAGGCGCTTCTGGACCTCATGGGCCACCGGGGCCATGACGAACATGGTGGCGGCGAGGGCGATACCATAGATGGCCATGTTCGGCGGCACCTGCTGCACGCCAATGGCGTTGCGGGTGATCATCAGGGTCATGGCGATCTTCAGGAACGCGGTGCAGACGATCAGCAGGAAGGGCACCAGCGACAGTGCGCCCAGGAACAGCGCCAGGAGGACCGGGTTCATCCCGTCCAGAATCATGTCAGCGACGCCATGCGAGTGATCTGCAGGCCCAGGCGGCCGCCCACGTCGACCAATTCGCCTTCGGCGACCACCTGCTCTCCGCTGCATAGCCAGGCCTGCCCCGGCGTGACGCCCTGCACCTCGAGCACCGCGCCCTGGTCGAGCCGTTGCAATTGCTCCAGGCTCAGGTTCAGTGAGCCACAGCGCAGCGTCAGGGCCAGGGGCAGATGCGCGAGAGGCGAAAGAGGCTGCCGGTCAGCCAGATCCTCGGGGGGCGTGTCCGTCGACGGCTGCGCCGCTGCCCAGGCCTGCTGCTCGTCATCGGCCCCGTCGACTGCCACCTCGCCCGTATCGTCGGGCGTGATAGGCGTTTGCTGGGCGTCGGGTTGCACCGCCGGGTCTGGCCGCTCATCGAGGTAGGCGGTCTCACTGGCTTCATTGGCGTAGGGTGTTTCCAGGGTCGGGTCAGTGGTCGTCATGCTCATGGCCGTCGATTTCCAGGTTCAATAGGAGGCGTGTTCCGCATGCCGTTGTCTGCGCGCGCCAGCGCTGCCCGGCGAGCGCCAGCACACCCTGGCCGTCGCAGTCGAAGTGCGGGTCGCTTGGCACCACCACGTCCCCCGGGCGCAGTGAGGCGAGTTGTTCCAGGGTCAGCTCGCAGCGGCCCAGGATCAGCGGCTCGTGCACCTGCAGGGCGGCCGGAAAGGGGCGGTGAAGCGGGTGCCAGAACGGCGCCTGCAACAGCTGGAGCAGGGTGCCCGCGGCGGCCGTCAATTGGCCGTGGGCGACTTCCTCGCCCAGCGTCACGCGTAGGGCGCAGCGCATCTGCAGGTCCCCCGACGGGGCGCTTTCACGCATCGATAACGGAGCCAGGCAGGTGCTTATCAGCGGGCTAAGCTGCTGACTGATCACCTGCCAGTACCAGGCCTGGGAGTCGCCCGCGACGCTGACCGGCAGCTCACCCAGCAGGCTGAGCAGGGCGCCGGCATCGCTCAGGTGCAAGGCCCCCAGGGCGCTGTCGAACCAGGTGCCGGGGGCGGCCTGCGTCTCGGCTGGCAGCGGCGTCACGCGCAGCTCGCCGCTTAGCCCCCTGGCCTGAAAGGTCGTGCTCAGCCCTACGCCCAGGGCCCGGCTGGCTTGGGCCTGCAGCGGCGCCAGCTGGCGAAGACCCAGCGCGCTCATGCCAGCGCCTCATCGATCAGAGCCAGGCGAACCGGGCTGCCCATGGCCTCGGCCAGCGCCGCCTCGCAGGCGCCGCGCTGGCCACGCAGGCGCTCGAAGGTTTCCCGGCGCGCGCAACCCAGCTCCACCTCCCATTGATCGTCGCGTTTGCCGGCGCGTACCTGGATCCGGCCCAGGTTGGGCATCAGCAGGGTGGCCGTGAACGCGCCTGGGGGCGCGATGGGCAACCGTTGCGCCAATTCGTCGACCAGTTGGCTCGCGGCGGCATCGGGCTTGCCGGCCGCGGCGGTCTGGCCGCCTCCCAGGCCCGAGCCTTCGTCCGATACCGCTTGCGCCGGCTGGATCAGTTGGGCGAAAGCCAGCCCGTCGGCCATCAACGCCGAGGGCGGCAGGTCAACGTCCTGTGTGAGCATGCGCAGGTCAAGGTCGCCACGTCGTAGCGGGCTGCCTTGCTGGAGCCTGGCGGCGGCAGGTTGCGTTTGGGCCGGGGCTGCCGGCGGGCTGGGCGGCTGCGGCCGTCGAGGCGCCGCGGCGGTTTCAGCTTTCATCGTTCAGAGCCTCGGTAAGGCAGGCGAGTTTTTCCACGGCGCGCTGCGCCTGTCTGGCCTGGTTGCTGGCCTGCTGCAACTGGGCCTGATGGGTCTCGAGAAGGGCCTGCTGCTGGTGGACCTCGTGGCGCAGCGTGGCCAGGTGATCGAGCATGCGGCGCTCGCGATCATGCCAGCGGCCGACCTCCTCGAACCCCATGCACTGCTGCAGGTGCTGGCTGGCCAATTGTGCGCGGCGGATTTGCTGTTCCTCGGTCTGTCGCGTGAGCCGCGCCTCGACGTGCTGCAGCTGTTCGTGACTGTTTTCCAGGGTTTGCTGCGCCTCGTGCTGCTGGCGTTCGGCACGTGCCTGGCGGTGCTGGCGCAAGGGTTTGAGCAGGGCGATGGCCTGCTCCAGCGAGGCGCGTTGCGGGTCGATTTCCAGATCGTTTTCCATGCTCACTCCGGTAAGGCATCGGTCAACTGGTTCAACGCCGCCAGCGTGTCTTCCAGGGACCATGGGCCGCGCAGATCCTGCTGCAGGAACTGGTCGATGGCGCCGTTGAGCTGCACGGCGCAATCGGTGACCGGATCGGCACCGGCCTGGTATTCGCCCAGGCGCAACAGCATCTCGACCTGGCGGTAGGCGGCCATGAGCCGGCGCAGCCGGTTGTTGGCGCGCTGATGCTCGCGGCTGGCCACGTTGCTCAACACCCGGCTGATGCTGGCCAGCACGTCGATCGCCGGGTAGTGGCCACGCTCGGCCAGCTTGCGCGACAGCACGATGTGGCCATCGAGCAGCGAGCGCACCTCGTCGGCCACCGGGTCGTTCATCGAGTCCTGTTCGATAAGTACGGTGTACAGGGCCGTGATCGAGCCGACTTCACTCATTCCCGCCCGCTCCACCAGCTGCGGCAGCAGCGTGTACACCGAGGGCGGCAGGCCACCACGGCCCAGGGGTTCGCCGGCGGCGATGCCGATTTCGCGCTGGGCGCGGGCGAATCGGGTCAGGGAATCGATCAACAGCAATACCTTCATACCGCGGGCTCGGAACGCCTCGGCAATGGCCGTGGCCGTGAAGGCTGCGCGTGCCCGTTCCATGCTGGACCTGTCGGAGGTGGCGCAGACCAGCACCGAGCGCTTGCGCAGCGTCTCGTCCAGTTCGTGGTCGAGGAACTCGCGCAGTTCCCTGCCGCGTTCGCCAATCAGCCCGAACACGATCACGTCGCACCCCATGTTGCGCGCCAGCTCGGCCATCAGGGTGGTCTTGCCGCAACCCGCGCCCGCGAACAGGCCCACGCGCTGACCCTCGCCAAGCAGCAGGGCACTGTCGATGGCGCGGATACCGGTGGTCAGCGGCCGGCTGATTCGCGGGCGCTGGGTGGGCGGCAGGGCATCGCTGATGACCGGTAGCGTCTGGCGGGTGTCGCTGGGGCCGGCGAAAGCGCCCAGGGCATCGCCCAGCAAGGGCCGGCCGAAACCATCGAGCACGCAGCCCAGAAGGGTTTCGTCGACGCCGATGCGGTGGGCGATCCCCAGCGGCCGGATGGCGGCTCCAACCTGAATGCCCTCCGGGGTGCCCAGGGCGCTGAGCAAGGTGCAGTCCGGCGTGAAACCGACGATCTCGGCGAGAATGTGGCTGCCATCCGCCTTGATCACCTCGCACAGATCGCCCACCTTGGCCGCCGGTACCTGGCACTCGAGCAGGATGCCGCTGACCGCCGTGACCTTGCCACTCACGCGCACGGCGCTGAAATCGTTCAGACGCGCCGCCTGGCGCTGCTCCCACTGTTGCAGGGCCGGTAGCAGGGCACTCACCAGCTCACCTCCAGGCGTTGCTCGCCATCGAACTGGATGCGGCCATTGTCGATCTGTACCAGGCGGATACCATCGATGCGGTCGCCGATGTACATGCGTCGCCCATCGGCCATCACCAGGTGGCCATTGCTGCCGCCGATGATCTGGGTGATCGCGAAGGGCAGACCGCCGTTGCCATTGAACACCCGGTCGTCGATGCGAAAGTCCACCCGGTGATCCTGTTTGAAGCGTTGCAGCATGCGCTGGTAAACCTGCATGCTCTCGCCCTTCAGGCTACCGCTGAGTACCAGCCCCTGATCGTCGTGTTCCAGGCTGACAGCACCAAGCATGCGCTCGCTGAGCATGGTCTTGAGTAGCCGGGCAGCGCTCTGCTGATCAAGGGCTGCCCGCTGATCTTGTGCAGGGGGGGGCGCAGGTGAGACGAGTGGCGAGGCGGCTGTGGAAGCACTCGGCGTCAGCGTCGCGCTGCTCAGGCTCCAGGCACTGCCCACCACGCCCAGCAGCACTCCTAGCGTGATGCAGGCACCGCGGCTGAGTAGGGTGCCGCGGGGCGACGATGTAGTGGGGCCCTGTGTCTCGTTGCCCTGAGCGCCTTGCGTGCCATCGTCGGGGGCGATGATCGGCAGGTTGGTCCAGGGCGCCTCGGCAGGCGCGAGGCTCAGCCACACCGAACCCAGGGCGAACTGGGCATGGGGCTGCAGGTCGGCCAGCGGATGGCCCTCGATATCCAGGGGGTGGCCGTCGGCCGCCTCCAGGCGCCAGCCGTCGCCGTCGCGCCGTAGCTGACAGTGGCGAGGGTGCACGCCTGCATCGTGCAGCGCGAGGTCCAGCTCGTCGTCGGCGCCGATGGCCCAGTGATCGCCAATCAGCGGCAGTGCCGCGCCCTGGTGAAGGCCGTTCAGCACCCGTAGTTCAAACAGGTCGTTACCGGATTCGTTCATGCGTATTGCTCGCTCTCTAGGGCCGCTGTTTCCTCCAGTTCGAAGCGGCCGAGGACCTTGACCTGTGCCGAGCTGCTGATCTCCGCGAAGGACAGCACGGGCACGTGATAGAACTCCTCTTGCAGAAGAATGCGCAAAGGGCTGCGCAGATCTTGGGGGACCAGCAGCACAGCGCGCTTCCTAGCGCGCTGTGGAAAGGCCATGTGCAGGTGCTGGAGCAGCAACTGGCTGGTCGCATCACTGAGTGCGAAGAAGGTTTCGGTTTGCGTCTGGCGCAGGCCATCGCGCAGAACACCCTCGCTCTCGGGGGTCAGCAGCCAGACCTCCAGGCCTTCGGCTGTGGCGTACTGGTGGTAGATCTGCGACTTCAGGGCGATGCGTACGTAATTCACCAGCATGGCGATGTCGCGTTCGTACTGGCCGTGCTCGACCAACGTTTCGGCGATCACCCGTACCGAGCGCAGCGGTACGCACTCGGCGGCCAGCCCCTGCAGCACCGCTGCAAAGCGCGCCAGTGGCAGGACCCGGAGCATCTCCTGGGCGAGTTCGGGCTGCTCGGACTCCAGCCAGCCAAGGATCGCCTTGGTCTCCTGCAGGCCGATGAACTGCGGTGCGCAGGCATGCAGGGTGCGCTCCATGCGCTCGATGATCAGGGTGGCGGCGCTGATCTGTTCCAGCTCCGCGTTGTGCAGAACCGGCGAGTCGGCGGGCATCCAGACCCACTGGCCCTCCTGGCGCTCGACGCTGCCAGGGATCAGCTCGTCGAGTTCGAGCTCGTCAAGGGCCTGGGCATCGACGGCCACATGGCTGTGGCTGAGCGTGGCGCGCATCATCGGCACTTCGTACACCGAGAAGCGGAATTCGTCCTCGGGGATGTGCTCCGACTGTTCGATGATGAACGAGGGTAGGGTCAGGCCGTACTGCACCACCAGGCGATTGCGGCGTTGGCGAATCTCGCTGACGATCGTGGCGATCTGCTGAGGGTCCTGATTGGGGTGGAACTGCAAGACGAACTGGCGGCTGGGGTTGAAGGTGCGCAAGTCTTCGTCGCCGTTGAGCTCCGGCGCCACCCACTGGGCTTGCTCGTCCTCCGGTTGCGGTTTGTCGCGGTAAATCTGCAGCACGCCGCCGCACCCGCAGATCAGGGCGATGGTGATGAATATCCCGGTCGGCATGCCGGGCAGCGCGGCGAAACCGAGCATGGCCACCGCCGAGATGATCCACACCTTGGGCTGGCTGGTCAGCTGCTCGGCGATTTCACGGCCGATGTTCGATTGCGGCGTCGGGTTGCCGTCCGGCACCCGAGTGATCACGATGCCGGCGGTGACCGAGATCATCAGGGCGGGAATCTGCGAGATGAGACCGTCGCCGATGGTCAGGATGGTGTAGATGTGCAGGGCGTCGCCGGCACTCATGTTCATCTGCATCACGCCGATGCTGATGCCGCCGATCATGTTGATGGCGATGATGATCAGCCCGGCGATGGCGTCGCCCTTGACGAACTTCATGGCGCCATCCATCGCCCCGAACAGCTGGCTTTCCTTGGCCAGTTCCTCGCGTCGGGCCCGGGCATCCTGCACGCTGATCAGGTTGGCGCGCAGGTCGCTGTCGATGGACATCTGCTTGCCGGGCATGGCGTCCAGGGTGAAGCGCGCGCCGACTTCGGCGACCCGTTCCGAGCCCTTGGTGATGACCATGAAGTTGACCACCGTGATGATCAGGAAGATCACCGTGCCCACCGCCAAGTTGCCGCCGACCACGAATTCGCCGAAGGCTTCGACGATGTGGCCGGCGTCCTGATCCAGGAGGATCAGGCGCGTGGTCGAGATCGACAGGGCCAGGCGGAACATGGTGGTGATCAGCAGCACCGCCGGGAAGGTGGAGAAGGCCAGTGGCCGCGGCAGGTTCATCGCCAGCATGATCAGCAGGCAGGAAATGCAGATGTTGATGGCGATCAGCACGTCGATCAGCCAGGTCGGCATGGGGGTGATCATCATGAAGATGATCGCCAGCACCACGAAGGCCCCGACGATTTCCGAGCGGCGCATGGCCGCCAGGGCAAGCTGGTTGGCGACATGGATGAGGTACGTCATCAGGCCATCGCCTCCTGCAAGCGGCGCTGTTCTTCATTGACCAGCGCAGTGGACAACAGCAGCAGGTTATCGAGGGCTTTTTGCCGGCTCTTGTTGTCGTTCCAGTTCATGTACTTCAGCTCCTTGAGCAGGGCCAGCAGGCGATTGACCAACGCCAGCTGATGTTCGAGCTGGCGGCCGCCGACTTCCTGCACCAGTTGCAGGGTTTCCTTGGGTTGCATGCCGTCGCTGATGAGTTGCTGCAAGACCTTCACGAATGCCGAGGTCTTCATCTCGAATCCCGGGTTCTTGGCCAGCATTTCGTTACGCATGTGGGCGCAGCTGCCATAGAACTGTTTCAGGAAGGTGGTGCGCTCGATGTTCTTCAGCGCTTCGTGTTGCTGCTTGGGCCGGGCGGTGGTCACCAGGTGGTTGGTTTCCACCAGCAGGTCGCTGAGCTGGGCGTCGAAGCCGTGGTCGCCGTCGCTGTCCTGGTCTTCCCGTTCGCTGATCATCCGGGTCAGTTCCAGCAGGTTCACCTGGCCGTTTCCTGACAGGCTGCGTGCGCTTTCGCGGCGCCGCGGGTCGGCGACTGCCGATGCGAACGGTACCCGGGCGCGCAGTGACCGAGCCTGCTGCCTGTGCTGTGCAGCGAACTGCAGCCGCAATGCCTGCAGCTTCCTGGCTTCCTCGAACGAGCGCTCCTGCTGCGCTCGTCGTTCGGCAATGCGCAGCAGGCTCAGCGCCTGGCCGAGGTCGTGCCGCGAGCTATCGAAAACCTGCCGGAAGCCGCCGTCGCTACGGGCGCTCTGGCGCAACAGGTCAGCCTTCGACTCCAGGGTCGTGAGCAGCTGTTTGTACAGCTTGTACTGCAGGACTTTCTGCGACTGCAGTTGCAGGGCCTTGAAGCGCAGGTTGCGCTTGTGCAGGCGGATGCTGACCTGACTCAGCTCGGCATTGAAGCTGGAAACCTGCTGCGCCGTGGTGCCTGCCGCCTGCGCGCCACCCTGTTGCCCAGGCGTGCCTGAGGGCCCCGCCGATCCCGGTGTGGTCGGCGGCAGGCGCGTGGGCGCAGTGGTGGATTGAGCACGGTTGATCATGGCGCAGCCTGGAAGAACGAATGTTCAATGAGTGGCGTGGGAGCCGAACCGGTTCCCCCAGGTTGCCGTGTGCAGAAATTCGTTCAGGAAACTGTCCGCTAGCGCAGGATCTTGCTCAAGATGACTCGATGGTTATTTAGTATTTACTTATAAATCATTGGCTTATAGCGGCTAATTGAGATGGCATGCATGTAGCTATAGCTCCTGGTCCCTACACAGGAGAATCCCATGTCCGCTAATCTCGCCCTTCGCCATGCCACGCCTCTGCCCGTTAGCCGCACACCCAGCGCCATTCGCCAGTTGACCCAGGCCCAGGTGCAGAAGCTTCGTGCCTTCGTGCACAAGCGCGTGATGAACCCCGACGATGCCGATGACATCCTGCAGTGCACGTTCTTTGAAGCGTTGCGCAACGAGCACAAGTTTCAGCACGCCAGCAAACCGGAGACCTGGCTGTGCGGCATCGCCCTGAACCTGATCCGTAATCATTTCCGACGCACCTACAACCAGCCTTATCAGGAGAGCCTCGACGACCAGACCAATGTGGCGCACGAGCAGCACATCGACATTGGTCAGTGCGTTGACGGAAGCCGGCAGTTGCAGCGCACGGTGGAAGCCATCCAGACATTGCCCACGGCCATGCGCCAGGTGATCCATGTCAGCCTGGTGATGGACGGCAATTATCAGGAAACGGCGCAGAGCCTTGGCGTACCGATTGGCACCGTGCGCTCGCGGCTGTCGAGGGCGCGGGAGCAGTTGCGTCGCTCGATTGATCCGTTTGCCTGAGAGGGGCTGTCAGGCGTTGATATTCGGCGGGCTCAAACCCCTTGAGTCGAGGCCCGCCGAACCGCCAGCGCTGCTGGCTGTCTGGCACTCAGGAAATGCAGGGCCGGAAAGCCGTTGGCTTGCGGGTGAGGCTATCAGCTTTGTGCCCAGACTCGAGGTTGTTCCAGGTTGGGGTTGCCCGGTGCCGGCTCCTCATTGCGATCTCGGTAGCGGTTCAAGCCTTCCTTGCCCAGATCCTTGGCCATGTCGATTCCGGCATCCCGAACCCCATCCTTGATGCCTTCCCTGCCACCCTGCCGCGCGCTCTCGCTGAGCGCCTGGCGTGTGGTCTGCGTACCGGCCTGGGTCACGGCTTCGCGGGTAGCCGAGGTGGCCACGGAGCGTCCCACCACGGTGCCGATCATGCGACCCGCGGCGGCCGCTGCACCCGCCATGCCGATGCCGGGAATGAACATCGTCAGGTAGCTCAGCGCCTCGAGCAGTTTGGTGAAGCCGCCGCCTTTTTCCTTTTTCGGGTCGGGTTGGCTTTCCTGCCCCTGGACCATGGCTCGCTGGGCTGATTCCACTGGTCGCATCGAGGCCCGAGGCGCCTCTGCCACCTGGTTGCTGCCCTTCTTGAGAAAGGCATCGAGATCGCCCGTGCTGATGTTGCGGTCATTGGCTTTGTTGAAGAAGTTTCCGCCCGCGCCGTGCTTGGCGTTATCGAGCATGGAGAACAGCATCGAATTAGGTTGGGCCAGCAGGTTGGCGGTGTCGCGTACCTCCTTGCTGTTCTCCTTGTTATTGGCGATGGACTCCAGCTTGTCGGTCTTGATGCCACCGCCCTTGAAGAAGATGTCACGGTTGGCGTCCAGCGTGTCCAGCGCCTTGCGCTCCTGGGGGGACAGCTTGACGTTGAAGGACGCCAGGTCGCACAGCCGATCACGGGAGACGCTGTGGGTAGGATTGTCCTTGCCGGAAAACGCCTGCCACTGGTCAGGGTTCTGCGCGAAGAACTTGGCCGCAGCCGCCAATTGTGGCGGGCACTTGTCCATTTTCTGGGAGCCGTCGGCGATGTTCTGCAGAGTTTCCAGGCTGATGTCCTTGGGCAGGCTCTCCGAGTAGCGGAACAGCTCGCGCATGGCGTCGTTGGCCGTCATGGCCCGCGCCGGCGAGTTGGGCGGCGCATCGGAAGGTACGTAATTGTCGGTGAACTGAGCCGCCTTGAAGTCGGCATAGACGCGCATCTCCGGACGCTCCTGCAGCTTCTGCACGTCCTTGGAGCTGATCTTGCCGTCCGTTTTGCCTTCCTTGGCGCCATCGAACGCGGCGAAGTAGGCTTTGTTATCCAGCAATGCGCTGAGGGCCTGTTTAGCATCACTCGGCGTCTTGTCATCATCGCGAAGTTTTTCCAGGCCCTCACGATCCTGGGGTTTCTTGAGCAGGCCCTCGTGACGGCCGAGGATCGATATCACCTCCTCGAAAGGCATCTGTTGCTCGCCTTCGCCGCTCGGTGCGGTCGTTTGGCAATTGGCGGCCGGCGGTTGACCACATTTCTCGTTCACGGCGTTGCCCTGCTTGGGCATCAGCCAGCCGATCAGGGTTTGCGCCAGCGAGCCTGCTCCCCCCTGTGTATTGTCCCGCCGCTGTGCACCCGCGGAGGGTAAGTCCGACGGTCGTTGCTGATGCGTCGCGGGCGAGCCTGACCACGTGATGCTGCCTTGGCTATTGGGTCTTGCAGCCGCCGGCTGCTGTTGTGGGAGTAGCGGGGGAGGCATGCCATGGTTGGCTGGTGGGTTCGGTGATGGAGAATTCGATAGCCGCATGGTCGGTCCCCTTGCTGGTGGTGTGGTTTAGAGGGATGAGTGGTGGCTGGTCGCAGGCGGTTCCATATCGGAGCCGATGGTGCACACGGGCCCGGGCAAGCCTGATCGCTTGCCCGGGCCACTGGCGTCGTTATCGGTTGGTGCTGTGAGCCTGGCTGTCTGGCTCGGCGGTGTGGAAGCTGTCGGTGTCCGAGTCCGCTTCGTCGCTGGCGGCGCGGCTATGTGCGTTGACGCCGCTGTCTCTGCTTGAAGCGTTGCCGGTACTGCCGGTGACTTGCTGAAGGGCGTCCGGCATGGCGGCGGCCGAGCTTGGCTCGGCAGTATGCCCCCGGTTGATCAGGCCGCTGCTCCAGCCGCCCAGCGAGGTTCTGGGCTCCGGGGCGGTTTGCCGCTGAGCATGGGAGTTGGCCTCAAGATCCAATTGCCGGACGACATGGATAGACGGCTGATCGGTGGTCACGGCCAGATTGGCAGGATCCTGGATGATGGCTTCGCCCCGCCGCAAGTCACCGTCCTCCAGCGCTCCACGGGTTCGCAACTTGTTGACCATATCGTCGGCCCAAGCGGCTGCTTCTTGGGTAGCTGCCGCAGTGAGCGCCCATCCCCCGAAGTACATTGCTTCGAAGGGCAGTGTTGAAAGGTCTGCCAGCAGTTTCGCCTCAGGGCCGCCAAGCGATGTGTTTTCGGCGAGATGGTTATGCATGAACGATCGGAACGTCTCCGTGGCGGCGAGCCCGCCACCCAGGATGGCAATGTCGGAGAGCAGGCCGGTCGGCGTGAACATCGACTGGATCTGCTTGCTCAGATCCTGGGCGATGTCCAGGGGGATGTGTAGCGCGCGCGAGCCGACGCTGAGCGCCGTGTCCTTCCAGTCATGAGCCTTGAGCTCATCGTACTGCTGCTCCCAGTCGTGTCTGCCCATCATGAACTCTGGGCCGATACGCTGATGGCTCTTGTCGAACGTTTGTTGCAACAGGCTCATCGCCGCACCCGCCAGCATGGAGCCAAATGAGGACGACGCGCTTTTGACGTGGTCCGCAATACGCTTGGCGTTTTCAGGGCTGGTTAACGCATTAGCGACTTTATCCACGCCATATCGCTCCACCGAGACGATGCCGGCTTTGGCGGTGAAGCTCTGTACCGTCGCCGCGCTTTCCAGGCCTTTTCTCAAGGCGCTGGGGTCCTTGCTGCGTGCGTGGGTTTTCATGGCATCGTCAAGGTCTCTGTCCTGGGCTGCCATGAATAGCGTGTTCTGCGTGGATCGGGCGAAGGGCGTGATGCCTACCGAGTTGTAGGTGACATAGAGCGCCGCTGTCAGAACGTTCTGCGCGACCGTGCTTATCTGATGCCCGCCAGGCATCAACAGGTCGGGGCGTGCCTGCAGTGTGGCACCGGCCGCTCCGAACGGAATCGACTTGAGGAAGCCGGTCACCGCCTTGGCCCCAGTGTTGAGCGTCTCGCCCTTGGCGAAAGTGTTCGCTACATCCCGGGCGGACTCGCCCTTTTCGTCCAGCCTGGCGGCACGTGTTTGCACCAGACGATTGAAGTCTTCCTGCGGAAGCGCGCAGCGGGCAAAGATGGGTTCCAGGATGGCTGCAATTTCTCGTTGGTTGGGCGAGGTCGCGCGTTCCACGGCTGTGCTGGCCTGCGTGAGCAGATGCTGCAGCTCAAGGCCTGTTTGCGAAGCGGTATGGGCGGGAGAGATGTTCATGAAGTGTCCTCAAGCGAAAGATACGTTTGAGGCAGAAGCGAGAAGTCCGAATCCGGGCTCGCAAAAAGGTCGATAGGCGAGGTAACCGACCTGGTCTGAGGATCAGGGAGGGATCTTGTTGTTCGTTTTCTGTGGCCCGTCGGCACGCCGACATCAAAACGCCTCCCGGCGTTTTTGGCGCTCCACGTGTTCATGCAATAAACCGCCTGCGTTATCAGCCGAGGCGATGTTCTGTGCGTCGTGGCTCACAACTATGTGTGGTCAGCTGGCGGCATACGTTCCCTGTCATGCGCGCCGGTTCAGCAGGCAACTGGTGCTGACGGGATCACACGGTCGCGGTGTGGACGGCACAGTGGCACAGCGGCCCTGGGCACTCTGCCCGCGGGGGAACCCTGCTGCGATCCTTGTGGCTGGGTCGAAGCGCTACCGGTTCTGCTGCTGAATTGGCGCAGCAGTACCAGCGTCGAGGTCCAGCTCTCGAGGGGCACGAGCTGTCGATTGTTCAAGGCGAGCGAGGGCGCGTTGCCACACAAGCAGGCTTGTTTGAACGGCTGCAGCCAGGGGCGCAGTGACGCGAGGAGGGGCATGACGGAATTATCGGAAAGCCTCGGAACCCTTTTACCGGCCCGAGGCGTTCAGCCTGAGATAGCCTTCAGACCAGCCGATCAGACCCTGTCCGAGGCGTCGTGGGACGGATTGGTTCTCTGTGGAGACGTCTGCATTTCGATATCTTCCTGATCACCCGATGTTCCACGCGACCGGCTCGGGATCGCTGCCTTGATCGCGCCCGGAGCTGCCTCCAACGTATCGAAAACGGCCGTGTGCGGGAGCTGGGCGGCCGCCTGGAGACGGTCATAGGTGTTTTCCAATGCCCTCGATATGCTCCCAGCATCGAAGACGTGCGGGTTGGCCGCACGATCGGGATCGGTCATGGTTCGCCATGCGGCAATGAATCGATCATAGCTGTGTGCCTGGCCGCCAGCGGCTTTCTGGTCGGCCTGGACGATGCTACCCAGTTGCGCACCGCCCCAGAACACTGCCAGCAACAGCGGCGACTTCATGCCGGTACCTGCACCCTCACCGAAAATTTTCACACCTGTCGAACTGTCGGCGACGGCGTCTACCACGGCTCCGCCGATCTTGCCCAGTGCCATGCCGGATGCCAGAGAGCCTGTCTTGTTCTCAAGCGTCTTGCGTGGGCCGGGCTTGAGGTAATTCATCTGTTCAACACCTTGTTTCATCCAGTCCGCGGTTTTGGCCAACTTTGTTTTCTGCTCGCTCGGCGCTGGCGTGGAGCCGTCGCTGGGTTTCGGGGCCATGGTGTAAGCCGGGATGGCCCGATTCTGTCCATCCTTGATGCTGGCTCTCATTCCGCCAGCGCCTTGTTTGCCGCCCATGCCGAAGCCTGCCACCATCGAACTCAGGGTGGCTCCGCCGGGCTGATTGGCCTCGGTGCTGTCGAAGAACAGACCACGGCCGCCTTGTGCGCCGCCAAACATCGACCAGAACTGCGCCTCTGCAGAGGCCGCGCCAAGCTTGTGTGCGTTTTGCGTCTGCTTGAGCTGCGTGAGCATCGCCTTGTCCTGCTCCTTCTTGCTCTCGATTTCTGCCGGGGTTCGCTCCCGTACGACCCCCTGTTCGCTGACCTCGCCAGGTGTCACGGCCCTTGTAGCGCCGCCAATCAGATCGAGTGCACCGCGAGCCAGGAAGTGGGTGGCGAAATCATGGGCCAGGGCGGTGGCCAGCCCCCCCACGAACGGTTGGGCAGCAGGCCAGTTGGACAATGCCGCTTCGGTGAAAGCGTTGGCTGCGCCCAAAGCGGCCCCAGACAGAATCATCTGGCGCACACCCTGGCCAACGAAGGCGTGTAGCTGGTTGCCCACGCTACCGCTGCTTTCGTTCAACGTATTGATGTGTTGCGCGAGCTTGTTCAAATCCACGGCAGCTGTGAAGTCCGGCAGCAGGTCGGTTTTCATCTGCTCCAGCTCTTTGGCTGCTTTTGACCAGTCCTCTATCTGCGCAGCTAGCTGCGTGACTTCGGGAGATTTATCTCCCTGGCTTTTTTCCAGCTCGGCTTTGCGGTTTTGCAAGTCGCTGACGATCCCATTGGCATGGCTCAGGGTGTTTTCAAGCGTGTTGGGAATCTTGCTGCCGACTTCGGTGGCGTAGAAAGAGAAGCTCAACTGACTGGTCTGGACGGCTTCACGTTCGGATTTGGATAGGTCCTGATTCAGCACCTCTTCGTAGACGGCGTCACGTTTGGCGAACAAGGCGGCCTGGTCCCGTACGGCGGCGCGCATGCTTTGAATGAGGTGGCCTGGGCCTTCATCCGGCCGCTTCTTCGACTCGTTCAAGATATTGTCGATATCGCTGGTGAACTGTGTATGGATTCTGTCCACTTCATCGGCGAGCACGCTCGTGAGCCCGAGTTCACGGGCCATTTGATCGAAACTGACGAAGGCATTGGCGGTGTGGCCTGTCTTGCCGGCGTGCTCGGCGTTGGCCTTAAGGTATTCCCCCTCGATGAGCATGCGCTCTTTGGCTTGTGCCAGGTTTGCAGGCCTACGGACGTTTTCCTGGTTGGCGGGCTCGCGGACGCTGGAATCATGGTGAAGCATCTGCCGGCGCAAAGTATCGGCTCTTTCGGCCAGCGCAGCGGGTGTGCGGAAGGGGGCCGGGGCACCCTCGTGCTCGGTTGGGAAGGCGCCTGGGAGTTGGCTGGTTTCCACGACGCCCTGATGCTGTCCCGATACGTTCTGGACGGTGGCTTGCTGAACGCGCTGTTCCTGACTGGCTTGTTGGGCCTGTTGAGCAGCTTGTGTACGGTGGAGGCTGTCCTGCGATGAAGTACGCATCAGAAGGCCCTCCCTGTGCTGGCGGTGCGAGGCAGTTGGCCGGTAGTGGAGGACGGGCTCGTTGGTGCCTGCTTGCCGAGGAAGAAGGTTTGCCGCCAGGCGGTCGCATAGTCGGCCAGCGCGCCCATCTGATTGAGTAGCGATTGCCCCGAGAGGTTCGCCAGCGGTTGTGCCAGACTGAGCATCATGCGGCCGCTGTGCTCGTTTCGGCAGAAGGCAGCCGTTTGAGCGGTACTCACCAACTGGAAATTGGTATCGAGCAGGCGCAGCAGCGCCTCTTCGCGGCGCTTGTCAGGCAGGACTCCGAGGTCGCAGTGAAGGGCTACATGGCCTTCGTCCTCGTCGCCAACCGGGTGCATGGAAAAGTCCACGCCCCTCACATTCAGGTGGGTCAGCTCGGGGGACAGCAGGGCTTCAGGCACAAGAGTCAGCTGCTGGATTTCGTCCAGCAACCGGCGGTACTGATGAGGTGCGGCCATTGTTGTTGTTCTCCATCTACGTGAGAGGTTGTGGCGCGGCGGGGCTCGTCGCGCCGGGCAGGTCCGCAAGGTGAGTGGTGATTGCCTCGGGTCGGTTCCATGCCGCTGCCATCGCCCGGTCACCTGTCTCTCCGAGCATGGTCGGCCGCCTCAGGCAAGGGAACTGGTCGGTGCGGGCTTGCCACCTATTGGGCTCAGCCAGGGCTCAAGGCCCCAAATCGAATGAGGTATCCAACCGGTGATTTCCAGTCTGGGTTCAGCCGCCAGGAAGAGTGCCGCGCTCCCGTCCGTGCCGGAGCAGGCGCGTGGCGCCGTCTCCGATCAACTGAAGGTCGCGTCGCACATTGTTGGGAAGCACGACACCGTGTTTTCCAGCGATGTGCTCGACGAGCGTTCGGCTTCGCTAAAGCCGCTACAACGCCAGTGGCTCGATCGGGCGCGTGCCGCCTTGGCCGGCGATTCCGGGGTTGCGGTGATCAAGGCCGAAGCCAACGAGCACGGTGGGCGTTTCGAATTCGCGCAAATCCTTCATGGTGCCCAGCATGTCGCGTTCCAGCGCGATCCGGCGGGGCGCGGCAGCGAGTTAGCCGTGCTCGACTCGCAGGGTGACCCGCTGGTGCAACTAACCGATCTCTTGGCGAATGCCGGACAGGTCCGCGCGACATCGTCGACCTCTGCGCAGGCGCAACCCGAGGCGCAGCGGCGTACTTCTCTGGCCCAGGCGCGTGTCGAGCAGAGCGCCGCGCAATCGTCGACCGCTCTGAAGCGCACCGCCGAGGCTGCCGCGATCACGGACGATGAGCCTGCCCGGCGTGGGTTCACCCCTGTGCGGCTCAAGGTCCAAACGCAGCAGCAAGCCCTGGGTTTGCCGGGTGGCGTGGGGCCGATGGAGGTTCGGCTGGCGAAAAGAACGCGCGAGTTGCATGGCGAGAATGGCGCGCCGAAGAGCGATGCCATCGTCGCCAACCAAGCTCCCGACGGCAGTTGGATCCGTAACGGCGACGTCACGGACAGGCTGCACGGCTCGTTCATCTTCGTCAGGTTGCTCGACGGTACCCGGCGCGTCGGCAACGCGGTCAATGGCCAGAATGCGCATTTCCAATTGGCCGGTAGGGCCGAGGAAGTCATGTACGCGGGGCGCGTCGAATTTATCGCGGGCCGGGTGAGCCACTACGACAACCAGTCAGGAACCTACGTGCCACCCGGCGAGCTTTGCGCCCAGGCCGGTTTTGACGATGCGCGCTTCGAGGATGAGGCGCTGAAGAAAACCTGAAGGCGCGCGGTGAGCGAGTGGTCGATAGCCTGATGGCACGTGAGAACCCGCCCAGGCACGCGCTTGCACTCAATTCTCCCGTTCCCGTTGGCCCCCGACATTCTCGCCCATCTCGATGTCCGCGGGTGCGGGGCGTTCGCGACGTGCGTTGACCTGGCGTGCCACCTGTTCGCCCAGGCTGGCGAGCCCGCTCAGGGTTTTGCTTACCAGCGCCTCGGTCGCCACTACCCCGGCCTGTGGGAGCGCTTGCTGCAGGCCTCGCAGGCGGTGATAGCCATTCTCCACCGTCCGGGCGCTGGTCGCGGGGCGAGTGCCGTGGGGCAGGTGCTCGCGATCAGGGTGGCGAATGTTCTCGACGGCGCTGGCAAACCGCGAGCTGTCATCGAGCCTGGCTTCATCGCGTGACTGCTTGTTGGCATAGAAGGGCGCCAGAAAGCCGACCGCCTGGATACCTGTCATCAGTACCGAACCGGCCTTGGCTGCCGTCGTGTCGACGCCGGCCCGGCTAATCGCCTTGCCCATGCCGTTGAAGAACATCATCGCTGCCGATGCGCTATAGACCTTGCTGGTATAGGCTTCGCGGCTGCTGGGCAGACGGGGATCCGCGCTGCTCAGGCCCTTGTTCCACACCGATGCCAACCGTGCGTCGAGGTTCGCCTCGGGAGGGCGTTCGGGCACATGGGTGGGCAGACTGCGACCGTCGTGATCGAAGTGCTTGTTTTGCTGGCCCAAGGCCTGCAGTCCGGACATCGCCGCGCCGCCCATGAACGAGGATGCCATGCCCGCCGCCACACCGGCGGCGGGCAGGGTCGTGGTCAGCTCCAGCAGCCGGCGTACGACCTGGGCACCGCCTTGGGTGGCGAAGGTGATGCCGTCACCCATGAGCGTGCCGTTGTAATAATCCTGCTGTGCGTTGATGAAGCCTTTTCGCGCCTGCTCCAGCGGCTGGGACGCGGCCTGCAGCTCGGCATCGTTGAACTCTCGATAGCGCCCGCCCTCGGTCGTGGCGCGGCGTGGGCCGGGAATCACTTCCCGTGGGTCGACCTTGCGCAATTCGTTGGCGCCGACGCTGGCGAGCATTTCCCGGGCTGCCGGCTTGATGAAATTGTCCAGTGTTTCGTGCACCGCACCCACGGCGGCGCCGCTCGCGGTGGACTGCCTGGCCAGGTCGAACAACGACAGGCGTGGGTCGACATAGGCCCTGGCCAGTACGAATTGTAGGCACGAGGCCAAACCTTGTGGAATGGCCGCGGCGATGAATACCCGGGCGCTGGTGAACAGGCCGCGATTCTGCTCGTCGAGCGCTTGCAGGTGCTGTTCCAGATCCATGCGGTAGAGGCTGTCCTGCAGGGCACTGTCGTGTACGGAAGCGAACGCATCTTGAAAGTGCGCCTGCACCTGCCGCCATTGTTCGACCTGCGCCCTGGCGTGCGCGGTTTGCGTGTCACGCCCGGCCTTGTCCGGCATCTTGCGGGCGCGGCGCAGATCCCGTTCAGCGGCTTGCAGACTGGCGTCGGCCAATGCCTGGCAGGTCGCCAGGATGCGTTCCTTGATGTCCGCCGACCAGCGCTGGGCCAGGGCCTGGAAGGCTTCACGGCCCGCGATCACCTGACGGCGCTCCTCGGCGTTGAGCGAGCAATGCTCCAGCACTTCGTTGTACAGCGCGGCCTGCCCATCCAGATGCCTGGCGATGCGTGGAAGCGCGATGTCCAGAAGCGCCTGCAAGCCTTCGCCGCATACCGCCTGACCGGCGGGCATGGGCTGGCTGTAGTGCCGATCGATTTCGCCGAGCAGTTGCTCCACGCTGTCTCCATAGGGAATGCCGGTGTTGAGTTGGCCCGGCTGGTCGGCATGCAGCAACGTGCTCATGCGTTCGAAATCGAGTTGTGGATCAAGCAGCAGTACACGGCCTTCCAGAATCATGCGCTGGCGGTTCAACTGCAGCGGATCCTGAGCAATCCGCTGTGCGTCGCGAGCCTGGGGCGTGATCGGCCGGGAGAAATTCAGCGGCCGCTGGCCCTGGACCAACCGGGCAAACTCGGCGCGCAGCGACCGCAACTCGGGGTGCAGGGTCTCGAACAACTGGGCCTGGCTACGGGGTGGCGGTTGTTGAGCTTGCAGCCGTTGTTGGGTGGTAACAGGAGGCTGGTTCGAGGGCTTCGCTCGCGCAGGGCGCGCGTCGGGGTGCTGGAGCTGCTCCCGTGCCGTGGCGCTGGGCGCTGTGGTGGTTTGCGGGCCGGTGCTGGAACGGATGATTTCCATCACAGTGGCCTCAAGAGCTACGCAGCGCAGAGCGCGTCAAACCCGCCATGGGGCGCTCGCTGGGCGGCCGCTCCGGGTGGGCCTTCAGAAAGCAGTCACGACGCCATGCCCTGGCCAGGTCGGCCAGCTCCGCGAGCAACTCCACCAGTCGTTCCGCCTGCAGCCCCGGCAGGGGCAGGTTGACCCCAAGGGTGACGCGCCGGCTTTGCGGGTTGAGCGTGAAAACCGGCCCGGCGTGGCCGTCGAACAGATGGAAGTTCATCTCCAGCAGCCGCTGGGCCGCCGCTGCCGTTGCCAGGTCCCCGGCAGGCAGGTCCCCCAGGTCGCCGTGCAGCAGTATCCGGCCGCCACTGGGGGTGTCCTGATGCAACAGGGTGAAATCGATACCGTTGAGCTCTACGGCGGTGTGTTCGTAAAGGCTGTGAGGGTTGCTCAGTCGCGTCAGGCTGCAAAAGCTGTCGATCAGGGAACGATAGGCGGGCGTACTCATAAGCACCTTCAAGTCAGGGTGAAGATGCGCCATGGGTGGGGCGACAGAGTCGGCTGGTTCCTTGGTTTTTTTGAGAAAAATCCAATTAAATCAATTATTAAGTATTTATTTAAAACCTGTGAATGTTTGATGAATTTATCGCCGGGCCACCGCTGGAGGCGCTCCGATACGTACGCGATCAGCCTGTCAGGCGCGCTGTCCGGAAATCGCCGGGCACTCGGTTGCCATCCTGTTGACCAATACCTAACCTCGCCTATTCATGCCGGCCATCGCCTGGCATTGGCGGGAAACATCCAACCGGAGGATCACCATGGCTCACGAGCAAATCGTCATCACCACGCCAGACGGCCAGTGCCCGGCCCACGTGTTTACGCCGGCTGACGGGCAGGGTGGCCCGGCGGTCATCTTCTACATGGATGCCGGCGGCATTCGCCCTGCGGTGCTGGCCATGGCCCAGCGGCTGGCCGATGCCGGCTACGCGGTGCTGCTGCCGGATACCTACTACCGCTACGGCGCCTACGGGCCCTTCGATCCCAAGGAAGTGTTCAAGGGCGATTTCCGCGCCATTCTCGGCCCGCTGATGGCCACCACCGGCAATGCCAAGGCGGCGGCCGATATCGATGCCTATATCGCCTACCTCGATGGGCGCAGCGATGTGCACGGCCAGCGCATCGGCGCGGTGGGCTTCTGCATGGGCGGCGGCATGGCCATCGCCTGCGCGGGTGCACGGCCGGAGCGCTTCGCCGCCATCGCCAGCTTCCACGGCGGCAACCTGGCCACCGACGCCGCCGACAGCCCCCATCTCGCGGCGTCTGCACTGCAGGCCGAGGTCTATATCGCGGCCGCGGAAAACGACGGCAGCTACCCGCCGGAAATGGCCGAGCGTTTCGAGAAGGCACTCACTGACGCCGGTGTGACCTACAGCTCGGAAACCTACCCGGCCAAGCACGGCTGGATGAAGCCGGACTTCCCGGTGTATGACGAGCAGGCGGCCGAGCATGGTTGGAAGCAGATGCTGGCGTTCTTCGCCCGCACCCTGAAACGGCGCTAAATCCCAGGCATTAAAAAGCCGGCTTGTGGCCGGCTTTCGTTAGGCAGGTTGTGCTTATTTTTGGTAAGCAGCAGCTGCCTTGGTGATCTCGGCGCGGGCCGCGTCGGCGTTGCCCCAGCCTTCGACCTTGACCCACTTGCCCTTCTCGAGATCCTTGTAGTTCTCGAAGAAGTGCTTGATCTGCTCGATCAGCAGCGGGGGCAGGTCGGTGTATTCCCGAACGTCTTTGTAGATCGTGGTCAGCTTGTCGTGGGGTACGGCGATCAGCTTGGCGTCGCCACCGGCTTCGTCGGTCATGTGCAGCACGCCGACCGGACGGGCGCGGATCACCGAGCCTGGGGCGACCGGGTACGGGGTCACGACCAGCACGTCGAGGGGGTCACCGTCGTCAGCCAGGGTGTGCGGGATGAAGCCGTAGTTGGCCGGGTAGAACATCGGGGTGGCCATGAAACGGTCGACGAACAGGCAGTCGGTGTCGTGATCGATTTCGTATTTGATCGGCGCGTGGTTGGCCGGGATTTCGATAGCGACGTAGATGTCGTTCGGCAGGTCTTTACCGGCCGGAACCTTGCTGTAGCTCATGGGTGACTCCCTGATGTGCGCCAAAAAAAGTGGCGCGATTATAGGTGGATTCCCGCGTCGTTGCCATTACAGCCATCGGTCGTATCGGCCGCCGCGGGCGTGGCTTGCTGATAGTCCGGGTGTTCGACCTGCAGGCGGCGCAAACGTGCCAATGGGTCTTGCCGGTAGAACAGGCGCAGCTGCTCGTAGACCGCGGGAAAGGCTTCATCGAGCAGGTCCGGCGCGTTGAAGAAGTATTCGCTGGTCACCGCGAAGAATTCTGCGGGGTTTTCCGCGGCGTAGGGGTCGATGGCGGTCTGCGCCTCTTCGTCGGCATCCAGCTCGGCGTTCAGGCTGTCGAAGGCCTCTTGCATGGCGCTTGCCCACTGCTTCACGTCCATGTTGCTGTGCAGCGGTGGCAGGCCGTTGGCGTCGCCGCCGAGCATGTCCAGCTTGTGGGCCAGCTCGTGGATCACCAGGTTGTAGCCCTCCCAGCCGCCACTGGCCTGCACGCCCGGCCAGGCGAGGATCACCGGGCCCTGCTGCCAGGCTTCGCCGCTGTGCTCGCCATCCCACTCGTGCTCGATGCCGCCGGAGTCGCGATGGCGCTGCGGGCTGACGAAATCGTCCGGGTAGAGAATCACCTCGTGGAAACCCTGGTACCAGTTCAGGTCGGCCAGGCCGAGCAGCGGCAGTTCGGCGAGCGCGGCCAGGGCCAGGCGGTCGTCATGGTCCAGCTCGAGGCCGGGCAGGGTGGTCAGGTGCTTGGCGTGCAGAAACAGCACGGCGCGTTCGCGCAGCAGCTGTTCTTCTTCGCTGCTCAGGCCGTCGAGAATCGGCAGGCGCTGGCGCACCGTGGCCCAGCTGCTGGCGCTGACCGGGTGACGGGAGAGGATGCGCCGACGGCGCCAGGCGCTAAACGACCACATGGAAACGGCTCGCTGGGAGAATGGCCATCACCATAACAGGCCGCCCGCCGACCGCAAGCGCCCAGAGCCTGTTCAAAGTCTAGCGAGCTAGAGCAATGCAAGGCCTAGGCGGCCCCACAAAAACAGGCGAGGACCGGTCGGAGTCGCGCTCGACTTTACGAGCTGTAAATGAGCAGTACTCGCTTCGCTCGCCCTGCGGGCCGCGCTAAAGCGCGTTAGCCGCAAGCGGCTTGCCGAGCCTGTTTTTAACGCCGCAGTGCCGACGCGCAGCAGACTTTGAACAGGTTCTCAGGAGTTACTCGCTGCTGATGGGCAGTACGTAGTTCTTGAACTGCTCGTCCTCGACGAAGCCGATCGACTCGTAGACCTTCTGCGCCACCTCGTTATCGCGGCTGGTGGCCACGCGCATGCGCACGGCCTGGGTCTGCTTGGCCATCTTTCTGGCGGTCTGCAGCAGGCGGTCGGCGACCAGTTGGCGGCGCGCCTCCTCGGCCACGAAGATATCGTTGAGGATCCACACCCGCTTGAGCGACAGCGACGAATAGCTCGGGTACAGCTGGCAGAAACCCAGCAGCTTGTCATCGTCGTCGGCCAGGGCCAGGTAGATCACCGATTCCTCGCGCTTGATGCGGGTTTCCAGAAACTTGCGCGACGAGTCGGGAAACGGCCTTTCGCCATAGAACTCGCGGTAGCGAACGAACAGCGGGGTGAGTAGATCCAAGTGCTCCAGAGTGGCTTGCACGATGCGCATGGGCGAGGGCCTCGTTTGGCTGTCGGATGGAGACGGCAGGCGTTTCGATTAAAGTGCAGTTTTCGCCCTAAATTCGCCCTAAAGCCAGTGAGGCAGAACCGTTACGGGGCGGCGGGAGGCTTGTTCTCGATGCCTGAATTTCGGCCATCCAGACCCGCCGAGCAGGCTGGGTACCAGGCGCCGCTGTGCTAATCTGCGGCCATGTTTTCACGCGGCTCGTCGGCCTCCTGGCGCGCCTGTTCTCGAGGTTTTCATGCATATCCACATTCTCGGCATCTGCGGCACCTTCATGGGTTCGCTCGCGGTGCTGGCCAAGGAACTGGGCCACCGCGTCACCGGCTCCGATGCCAACGTCTACCCGCCGATGAGCACCCAGCTCGAAGCCCAGGGCATCGAGCTGCTGCAGGGTTACGATCCCGCGCATCTGCAGCCGGCGCCGGACCTGGTGGTGGTCGGCAACGCCATGAGCCGTGGCAACCCGGCGGTGGAATACGTGCTCAACAAGGGCCTGCCCTATGTATCCGGCCCGCAGTGGCTGGCCGACCATGTGCTGCAGGGCCGTTGGGTGATGGCGGTGGCCGGCACCCACGGCAAGACCAGCAGCTCGAGCATGCTCGCCTGGGTGCTGGAGCACGCCGGCATGGCGCCGGGCTTCCTGATCGGCGGCGTGCCGCAGAACTTCGGGATTTCCGCGCGGCTGGGCGACACGCCGTTCTTCGTGGTCGAGGCCGACGAGTACGACAGCGCCTTCTTCGACAAGCGCAGCAAGTTCGTCCACTACCGCCCGCGCACCGCGATCCTCAACAACCTGGAATTCGACCACGCGGATATCTTCCCGGACCTGGCGGCCATCGAGCGGCAGTTCCATCACCTGGTACGGATCATTCCAGGTGAAGGCCTGGTCATCCACCCGGCCAGCGAAGCTGCCCTGGCGCGGGTGATCCAGATGGGCTGCTGGACGCCGGTGCAGACCACCGGTGAAGGTGGCCAATGGCAGGCACGCCTGCTCAGCGCCGACGGCTCGCGCTTCGAGGTGAGTTTCGACGGTAAGGTCGAAGGCATGGTGGACTGGCAGTTGACCGGCCAGCACAACGTCGCCAACGCCCTGGCCGTGCTCGCGGCAGCGCGCCACGTCGGCGTGGTGCCGGCGCTGGGCATCGAGGCGCTGGGCCAGTTCATCAACGCCAAGCGACGCATGGAAAAGGTTGCCGAGGTGAACGGCGTGACCGTCTATGACGACTTCGCCCACCACCCCACCGCCATCGCCACCACCCTCGACGGCCTGCGCAAGCGCGTTGGCGACGAGCAGATCATCGCGGTGATCGAGCCACGTTCCAATTCCATGAAGCTCGGCGCCCACCGCGATGGCCTGGCCGAGTCCGCCGTGCAGGCCGATGCTGTGTTCTGGTATGCGCCGGCGAATCTCGGTTGGGATCTGGCGGCCACCGTTGCCGGGGCGACCAATCCAACCCAGGTGTGCGATTCCCTGGACGCGATCATCGACGGCGTGAAGGCGCGGGTACGGCCCGGTACCCAGGTGGTGATCATGAGCAACGGCGGCTTCGGCGGCCTGCATGGCAAGCTGGCCAAGGCGCTTTTATAAAGAGCCGAAATTCGCGCTCAAAGCGTCGCGAGCGCAGATTAGGCAAGGCAAAAGCCTGCGAGGAACGGACTGGGCTCGCATTCGAGTTTACTGTAGTAAATGAGCATTCGACCGGGCTGGCGACCCAGCAGGCTTTTAACGCAGCATAAGCAAGCACAGCAGCTTTGAGAGTGAATTTATGAGTGGACCGGAGCGCATTACCCTCGCCATGACCGGCGCCTCGGGCGCCCAGTACGGCCTGCGCCTGCTCGACTGTCTGGTGCGTGAGGATCGGGAAGTCCATTTCCTGATCTCCAAGGCCGCGCAGCTGGTGATGGCCACCGAAACCGACGTCAGCCTGCCGGCCAAACCCCAGGCCATGCAGGCCTTTCTCACCGAATACACCGGCGCCACCGACGGGCAGATCCGGGTCTACGGCAAGGAAGACTGGATGGCGCCGGTGGCTTCCGGCTCCGGTGCCCCGTCGGCCATGGTGGTGGTGCCGTGCAGCACCGGCACGCTGTCGGCCATCGCCACCGGTGCCTGCAACAACCTGATCGAGCGCGCCGCGGACGTTGCCCTGAAGGAGCGCCGCCAGCTGATAGTGGTGCCGCGCGAGGCGCCGTACTCCAGTATTCATCTGGAGCACATGCTCAAGCTGTCCAACCTGGGCGTGACCATCCTGCCGGCCTCGCCGGGCTTCTATCACCAGCCGCAGACCCTGGATGACCTGGTCGATTTCGTGGTCGCGCGCATCCTCAATTGCCTGAACATCCCCCAGGACATGCTGCCGCGCTGGGGCGAGCATCACCTCAACAGTGGCGATGAATAGGCGCGCCGGCTGGCTCTTGCTGCTCGCCTGCCTGCAACTGGGCGGCTGCGCTACTGCACGTACCCTAGATGCCAACCAGCCCGGCGCGCCGGTGGTCTACGCCGGCACGCGGCTGGACTGGTACGCGTTGCAGGGTGGTTGCTGCCCGGTGGAGCGCTTCGGCGCCGAGGCACCGCGTTATGCCGGCCTCGATCTGCCGGCCAGCGCCTTGCTCGATACCCTGCTGTTGCCGCTGTCGCTGGCCAAGGCGCTGGGCATTGGTTTGCAGGTGAGTGGGGGCGGGTAGGGCATCGTGATCGGGCGCGGGTGATGTTCGGGGCTGGCGCCTACGCGCCTCGACCCATCCCACGGTCTGGAGCCTGCTATTACCCTGTGGGAGCGCACTCTTCCGTCAGACAGTAGTGTGAGCCGGACGGGGAACCAGCTGTAAGCTCACTCGTTTCAGGCTCAAATCGGCGTCAGCAGCGGCTCGCCGCGAAAGTGCCGGCCGATATTGTCGAGAAACTGGCTCAGCGACTGCTCCAGCGCCTGGGGCGAGTTGCCGCCCACGTGGGGGGTGATGGTCAGGTTATCGAGGTCGAGCAGTTCGGTAGGCGGCAGCGGTTCGCTTTCGTATACATCCAGCGCCGCAGCGCGGATGCGCTTCTCGCGCAGCGCCGTGCCCAGCGCCGCCGTGTCTACCACGCTGCCGCGTGCCACGTTGACCAGATAACCCTGGGGCCCCAGTGCATCGAGCACCTGCGCCCCGACCAGGTGATGGGTCGCGGCGCCGCCGGGGATGGCGATCACCAGGCAGTCACACCACTCGGCCAGCTCCCGCACGCTCGGGAAATAGCGGTGCGGGCTGCCCGCCTTCGGCGAGCGGTTGTGATAACCCACCGGCATATCGAAGGCCGCGGCGCGGCGGGCCAGCTGCTCGCCAATGGCGCCGAGGCCGAGGATGCCCAGGCGCTTGCCGCTGACCCCGTCGGTCATCGGCAAGGCGTCGCGCCAGATGCCCGCGCGGCAGGCGTTGTCCAGGCGGCGCACGTCGCGAATCGCTGCCAGCAGCAAGGCCATCGCATGGTCGGCGACGCAGCTGGCATTGCTGCCGGCGCCGTTACTGAGGGCGATGCCGCGAGCGCGGGCCGCCTCGATATCGACCTTCTCGTAACCCACGCCCAGGGTGCCGACGAAGCCGAGCTTGGGCAGGCGGGCGATCTCCTCACCGGTCAGGCCGATGGTGCCAATGGTCAGCACCGCTTGAATGCTGGCGCCGTGCTCGGCAATGGCTGCTTCGCGTGCCGCCGCATTGGCGGCATGGGTCACCCGGTAGTGGTCGGCGATACGCGCCAGGCTGCTTTCGCTGAGCGGGTTGAGAATCAGCAGGTGCGGCTTCATGGGGGCTCCAGGGCAGGCGGGCGGGTGGTTGTGTTACTCGATGATCCGCAGGGCGCTACGCCCGCGGCTGATATCGGCCAGCAGGCGCTGCAGGGCTTCGATCCGGGGCTGCGGCACGGCCAGCTGCAGCTCGGCGCCTTCGGCATCGAAACTTTCCTGTTCCAGCACGGCGTCGAATTCGGCCAGGCGCGACTTGAGCAGGGCCAGCTCGGCGAAACCGCAATGGCAGGCGCAGGCAGTGCGCGGCACCTGTTCCTGGCGCTCGGCGTTCTGCAGGCATTTGTTGGCGCTGCCGCCGTAGGCACGAGCCAGGCCGCCGGTGCCGAGCTGGATGCCGCCGTACCAGCGTGTCACCACCACGGCCACGCCGTCGAACCCCTGTGCCTCGATGGCGGCGAGAATCGGCCGGCCGGCGGTGCCGCCAGGCTCGCCATCGTCGCTGAAGCGGTACTGCTGGCCGAGCTTCCAGGCCCAGCAGTTGTGCGAGGCGCCCGGGTCGCTGAGCTGCTCGATAAGGGCCTGGGCATCCGCCGCGCTGGTAATGGCGCGGGCCTGGGCGAGAAAACGGCTCTTGCGGATTTCCTCGCGGTAGTCGCAAGGGGCGAGTAGCAGGTAAGGCATCAGACGCTCGGCTTCAGCCCACAACCCCTGAGGATGATGCGCACCATATTGTCCGCCGCGGCCTGGTAATCGGGCTTGGTCAGGCGCGAGCGGCCACCGACCCGGCAGATCTCCGAAGCGAAGTCGGCGTGGTACTGGGTGCTGCTCCAGATCAGGAAGATCAGGTTGGTGGGATCGACCGGCTCCATCTTGCCGGCGGCGATCCACTGCTCGAAGATCGCCGCGCGCTCGCGAAACCAACTCTGGTGATCCTTGCCGAAGTGTTGGGACAGGAAGGCGCCGCCGCTGATCACTTCCATGGCGAAGATGCGCGACGCCTTGGGGTAGCGCCGCGAATATTCCATCTTGGCGCGGATATAGCGCTCCAGCGCCTCGGCCGGGTCGTCGTCGACGCTGAGGCTGTCGAAGGCGCTGTCCCACAGGGCCAGGATGTTGCTCAGCACGGCCAGGTACAGGCCCTGCTTGCTGCTGAAGTAGTAATGCAGGTTGGCCTTGGGCAGGCCCACCGCCTGGGCGATGGTGTTCATGCTGGTACCCTTGAAGCCGTGGCGGGCGAACTCGTCCTCGGCGGCCGCGATGATCGCTTCTTCGTTCTTCTGCCGGATGCGGCCGGTCGGTTTGCCGGTGGTGGCACGTGGAGCGGTGGCGTCGAGGGGCATCAGGGGGCTTCCGTGGTGATCAAAGGGCGCAGCGGGTGAACAGATACTCCACCGTGGCGGGCGTGACAAGCGCTGGCGCCGCAATTATCTGCCCGCTGGCCCCGACGCTGGGTCAGCTGAAGGCCTGGACGATGCGCTGGCGCTGCTCGGCATCCGGCAGGCGACCCTGGCCGGCACGCAGGTTGTCGACCACGTAGCGCGGGTTGGAGGTGGCCGGAATCACCGCGGTGACGGCCTCGTCGGCAAGGATGAACTTGAGCAGCAGCTGCGCCCAGGACGTGGCATCGATTTCGTTGGCCCACTCCGGCAGCGGCTTGCCCTTGACCCGGCCGAGCAGTTGCGCGCGCTGGAACGGCCGGTTGATCAGCGTGGCGATGCCATTGTCGCGGCAGTAGGGCAGCAGGCGCTTTTCGGCATTGCGCTCGCCCACCGAATAGTTGAGCTGCACGAAGTCGACCTTCTCCTTGGCCAGCACGGCGAGCAGGTCGTCATGGGCCGATTCGATGTAATGGGTGATGCCGATGTAGCGCACCTTGCCCTGTTCGCGCAGCTCGCGGGCCAGGGCCAGCTGGGTGGTGGTGTCCTGCAGGTTGTGCACCTGCAAGAGATCCATCTTGTCGGCCTGCAGGGCCTTGAGGCTGGCCTCGAACTGCGCCAGGCCGCGCTCGCGACCGGTGCTCGACAGCTTGGAGGCGAGAAACGCCTTGCCCTGGGTTCTGGTGCGTTTGAGCAGCTCGCCGGTCACCGCTTCGGCGCTGCCGTAGCTGGGCGCGGTATCGATCAGCGTACCGCCGCCATTGATAAAGGCGCGCACCACCTCGTCGAGCGATTTCAGGCTGGCGTCGTCGAGGCTCACGTTGAAGGTCTGCGAGGTGCCCAGGCCGATCACCGGCAGGCTCTCGCCGCTGGACGGGATCTTGCGCTGCAGCACCGCGGCGGGGTTGGCGGCGAAGGCGAAACCGGGCAGCAGCGGGCTGCTGGCCGCGAGCGTCATCAGGGCGGCGCTGCCCTGCAGGAAATGGCGACGGCTGGGCATGGCGTGCTCCGTTATCGAGAGGGGTAAACAGGAGAGACTAGTCGGCCACCCCCGCTGATCGATCCCATCGCCGCCATGACTTGTTACCTGGTGTGTCCACCGCGGGGCGCTCCGTTTGTCCGCCTTGGGCAACGGCGTTCGCGCTGGCGCGGTCATCTATCGGGACAGCCACCGGCGAGGACGCTCCATGAGCAGCACCGCGAAGAAGACCGACCCCAAACTGTGGAACAAGGTGAAACAGCGCGTCACCCAGGGCGACAAGGGCGGCAAGCCCGGCCAGTGGTCGGCGCGCAAGGCGCAGCTGGCCGTGCAGCTGTACCAGCAGGAGGGCGGCGGTTACGAGGGCGCCAAGGATGCCGACAATCACCTGCACCAGTGGACCGAGCAGGACTGGGACACCCAATCCGGCAAGCCCTCCGGCGAAACCGGCGAACGCTACCTGCCCAGGAACGCCCGCGATGAACTGAGCGACAAGGAGTACGCGCGCAGCACCCGCAAGAAACGTGCGGACAGCCGCGCCGGGCGCCAGCACTCCAAGCAGCCGAAGGACGTTGCCGACAAGGCCGCCACCCACCGCACACCAGCGCTGAGCGGGCTGACCAAGGCCGAGCTGATGAAGCGCGCCGCAAGCAAGAAGATTCGTGGTCGCTCACGGATGAAGAAGGATGAGCTGGTCAAAGCGCTGGAAAAGGAGGGCGGCAAATGAGCGAGTTGAACGAGGCGCAGAAGAAAGCCATTCGCAGCGATTTCAAGGCGGCGGTGAACATGCCGCCAGCACGCCTGCGCCGCTGGTTGCAAGCCGCGGACAGCAAGCGTGTGGGCATGACCAAGGGCGGGCGCAAGGTCGAGTCCAGCCAAGACGGCAAGTCGGTCGGCCACCAGATGGGCGAGCGCATTCTGGAGATCAAGGGCAAACGCGTGGCCCAATTGGAGGCGGACGACTACCAGGCGATGCGCAAGGTGATCGGCTACGTGCACCGCCATCTCAAACAGCGCCCGGCCGGTGACGTGGAAGACAGCCGCTGGCGCCAGTCGCTGATGAACTGGGGCCACGACCCGCTCAAGGCCTGAAGCACCTCCCTGGCCTGCAACCGAGCGTCAGGCGCTGGCCGCCAATTCCTGCAGAAAACTCTCCAGCACCAGATGGGGCCGGCGGCCCTTGCGGGTTACCGAGGCCAGGCTGATGTCGTAGAAGCGCGTGCCGGCCTTCAGCGCACGCAGGCGGCCCTCCTTGACCCACGCCTCAGCGTAGTGGTCCGGCAGATAGCCGATGTAGCGCCCGGTGAGGATCAGAAACGCCATGCCTTCGCGGTCCGACGCGCTGGCCGTGCAATTGAGCACGCCGTAGTGGTTCTGGATCTCCGGCGGCAGGCGAAAGGTCGGCGCGATGGCGTCCTGGGCGTTGAGGCGCTCGTCCGGCAATTCGCGATCATCGACGTAGAATAGCGGGTGGCCGACCGCGCAGTAGAGCAGCGAACGCTCATCGTACAGCGGCTGGTAATCCAGACCGGACAGGCCGCCGACCACCGGCACCACGCCGACATGCAGGCGCCCGTCGAGCACACCTTGCTCGACCTCGCTGGGCGGCGTCATGCGGATGTTCACCCGCACGTCCGGCCCCAGCGCCTTGAGGCGGGCGAGGGCGCCGGTGATGCGCATGTGTGGCACCGTCACCAGGTTGTCGGTCAGGCCGATGTTCAGCTCGCCGCGCAGGTGCTGGTGCAGGCCGTTGACCTCGGTGCGAAAGCTCTCCAGCGCCGCGAGCAATTGCTGGGTGGATTGATACACCTCACGACCTTCCTCGGTCAGCGCGAAGCCGGCACGGCCGCGCTGGCAGAGGCGCAGGCCGAGGCGCTGCTCCAGGTCGCTCATCTGCTGGCTGATCGCCGAGCGGCCGATGCCCAGCACGCTTTCCGCGGCAGAAAATCCGCCGCATTCCACCACGCTGCGAAACAGCTTGAGCAGGCGGATATCGAAGTCGCTGACCTGGGCGAGGGGCTCGGGGCGTCGGGCGCTCATTGTTTAGTCACCAGTGAACTGAGGATTCGAAGAGTCAGGTTTGAGTGACTTTATGCCTGTGGCACCTTGGCTGACAACTGATGCACTTACGTGTGGGAGCGGCTTTAGCCGCGATTGCTGTCGATTCTCGCGGCTAAAGCCGCTCCCACGTTGCCCCCGATCACGCCGCCATTGCCGAGGCCATCGCCATGAACATGCCGCAGACCGCCACGCCGCCCCTGGCCAGCCAGCTCAAGCTGGACGCCCACTGGATGCCGTTTTCCGCCAACCGCAGCTTCCAGCGCGACCCGCGGATCATCGTTGCCGGCGAAGGCGCCTGGCTGACCGACGATTCCGGTCGCAAGGTCTACGACAGCCTGTCCGGCCTGTGGACCTGCGGCGCCGGCCATTGCCGCCAGGAGATCCAGGAAGCGGTCGCCAAGCAGCTCGGCACCCTCGACTACTCGCCGGGCTTCCAGTACGCCCACCCGCTGTCGTTCAAGCTGGCCGAGCAGATGGCCGACCTGATGCCGGGCGAACTCAACCATGTGTTCTTCACCGGTTCGGGCTCCGAATGCGCCGACACCGCGGTGAAGATGGCCAAGGCCTACTGGCGCCTCAAGGGCCAGGCCAGCAAGACCAAGTTCATCGGCCGCGCCCGCGGTTACCACGGTGTGAACATCGCCGGCACCAGCCTTGGCGGCATCGCCGGCAACCGCAAGATGTACGGCCAACTGATGGATGTCGATCACCTGCCGCACACCCTGCAGCCGGGCATGGCCTTCACCAGGGGCGCGGCCGAGACCGGCGGCGTCGAGCTGGCCAACGAGCTGCTCAAGCTGATCGAACTGCACGACGCCTCGAACATCGCCGCGGTGATCGTCGAGCCGATGTCCGGCTCGGCTGGCGTCATCGTGCCGCCGGCAGGCTACCTGCAGCGCCTGCGCGAGATCTGCACCCAGCACAACATCCTGCTGATCTTCGACGAAGTGATCACCGCCTTCGGGCGCATGGGCAAGTGGACCGGCGCCGAGTATTTCGGCGTGACGCCGGACATCCTCAATGTCGCCAAGCAGATCACCAACGGCGCCATCCCCCTGGGGGCGGTGATCGCCAGCCGCGAGATCTACCAGACCTTCATGGGCCAGCCGACGCCCGAGCACATGATCGAATTCACCCACGGCTACACCTATTCCGCGCACCCGGTGGCCTGCGCTGCCGGCCTGGCCTCGCTGGAACTGCTCAAGCGCGAGAACCTGATCCAGCAGGCCGCCGAGCTGGCGCCCAAGTTCGAGAACGCCATCCATGGCCTCAAGGGCGCCAAGCACGTGGTCGACATTCGCAATTGCGGCCTGGCCGGGGCGATCCAGCTGGCGCCCCGTGACGGCGATCCGACCATCCGCCCCTACGAGGCCGGCATCGCCCTGTGGAAAGCCGGTTTCTACGTGCGCTTCGGCGGCGACGGCCTGCAGTTCGGGCCGATGTTCAACGCCAGGATCGAAGACCTCGACCGCGTGTTCAGCGCCGTTGGCGACGCCCTCAACAAACTGGATTGATCGAATACCCGTAGGAGCCCCGCCCCGGGGCGAATGGCATAGGCAACGCAGATGTTGCGTCAAGGCCGGCATTGTTCGCGCCGAGGGCGACGCTCCTACCCGCTCTCGGGCACCTCTAAAAAACCAGGCGATGGCAACGCAGGTCGTTTTTTGAGGTGCCTTCAACGTTATCGAGGACTTTACATGACCACCATCCAGCACCTGATCCATGGCCAACTCACCGACGGCCAGGGCGGCCGCAGCGCCGACGTGTTCAACCCGGCCACCGGTGAGGCGGTGCGCCGCGTCGCCCTGGCCGATGTGGCCACCGTGCAGCAGGCCATCGATTCGGCCAAGCAGGCCTTCCCGGCCTGGCGCGCCACGCCGCCCGCCAAGCGCGCCCAGGTGATGTTCCGCTTCAAGCAGTTGCTCGAGCAGCACGAAGACGCCATCGCCAAGCTGATCGCCGAAGAGCACGGCAAGACCCTCGAAGACGCCGCCGGCGAGCTCAAGCGTGGCATCGAGAATGTCGAGTACGCCTGCTCGGCGCCGGAAATCCTCAAGGGTGAATACACCCGCAACGTCGGCCCCAACATCGACGCCTGGAGCGACTTCCAGCCGGTGGGCGTGGTCGCCGGCATCACCCCGTTCAACTTCCCAGCCATGGTGCCGCTGTGGATGTACCCGCTGGCCATCGTCTGCGGCAACTGCTTCATCCTCAAGCCGTCCGAGCGCGACCCCAGCTCCACCCTGTATATCGCCCAGCTGCTCCACGAAGCCGGCCTGCCGAATGGCGTGCTCAACGTGGTGCACGGCGACAAAGCCACCGTGGATGCGCTGATCCAGGCCCCGGAAGTCAAGGCCCTGAGCTTTGTCGGCTCCACGCCGATCGCCGAATACATCTACGCCGAAGGCAGCAAGCGCGGCAAGCGCGTGCAGGCCCTGGGCGGCGCCAAGAACCACGCGGTGCTGATGCCCGACGCCGATCTGGACAATGCCGTCAGCGCGCTGATGGGCGCCGCCTACGGCTCCTGCGGCGAGCGTTGCATGGCCATCTCGGTGGCCGTGTGCGTGGGTGACCAGATCGCCGACGCGCTGGTCGAGCGTATCGTCCCGCAGATCAAGGCCCTGAAGATCGGTGCCGGCACCCAGTGCGGCCTGGACATGGGCCCGCTGGTTACCGCCGCGGCGAAGGAAAAAGTCACCGGCTATATCGAAGCTGGCGTGGCCGCTGGCGCCCAGCTGGTGGTCGATGGCCGTGGCCTGAGCGTATCCGGCTTTGATAACGGCTTCTTCCTCGGCGGCAGCCTGTTCGACCGGGTGACCGCGGACATGAGCATCTACACCGACGAGATCTTCGGCCCGGTGCTGTGCATCGTGCGTGTCGACAGCCTGGAAACCGCCATGCAACTGATCAACGACCACGAGTACGGCAACGGCACCTGCATCTTCACCCGCGATGGCGAAGCGGCGCGGCTGTTCTGCGACGAGATCGAAGTGGGCATGGTCGGCGTCAACGTGCCGCTGCCGGTGCCGGTGGCCTACCACAGCTTCGGCGGCTGGAAGCGCTCGCTGTTCGGTGACCTGCACGCCTACGGCCCGGACGGTGTGCGCTTCTACACCCGCCGCAAGTCGATCACCCAGCGCTGGCCGCAGCGCAAGACCCACGAGGCGGCGCAGTTTGCGTTTCCCAGCAATAGTTGAGGTGGGGTGAGGTAGTGAGAAGGCCGATCAGTTGATCGGCCTTTTTATTGGTGCCCAGAAAGTCGGCGTACGCCAGTCTCTGTGTAGGGCCGCAACCTGTGGGAGCGGGCCATGCCCGCAAATCGCCATCTGCAGCGACAGATAATTTGCGGCCAGATATTGCACTCTGACGCCGCCTCTCTATCGCCTGACAAACCGGTTTCGCCCTTACGGCGACTCACTTTTTTCAAACGCCAAAAAAGTAAGCAAAAACGCTGTGCCCCATCATCCGGGTCTCGCTACGCTCGACTCCCCTCACTCCATCATTGCTCCGAGGGCCCGCCGCGAAGGGCCATCCATGGCCCATCGCGGCTCTCGCGGCATCCATGCCGCTCAACCCTCTACACAACGATTCCGTTCGGCCTCCTGAAGGGGCGGTTGGTGTATGTCTGAGGTATTGCGTCTAGCCTAATGGTGGACAAGCTTCGCGTTGTCCACCCTACTTGCTGGCCCATGGCAGCGCTCGCGGCATCTATGCCGCTCAACTCTCTACACAACGATTCGGTTCGGGCTTCTGAAGCAGCGGCTCACCTCCGTTTAACGTAGTGCATGAAACTTAATTGTGGATAAGTTTCATGCGGTCAAGTTAATCACGGTCAACTGATCTTACAGAGTTTGCGATTCTTCGTTCTTCTCCAACGAGTGTGGTGTAGAAGCGTTGTTCAACTCCGTATAAGAGTAGTTTTAGTTCTTTGTCGGTTGAGATTTCAAACTCTTTAGTCTTCTCGTTGAATGTCAGGTTTTTGTCGCAGTAGGCACCTATATAGTTAATTATGTCTGCTTTGTCTTTTGCCGACATTGTGGCTAGTGCATCCATGGCCAGTGCGATGCGTTTCCGATTTGGTTTCGAAACGTTATCTGCCGTGTAGTTGTTTTTTAATTTAATGAAGTCCTCTTGCAAAAAGAACTCGGTCTCTTGTTGGGTGGCTTCCCTGTATAGAGAGTCTATGCCTTTGAATATTCCAGATATGGTGGCTAGGTTTCGGAATATTAAAGTGTCTACTTTCTTAAAGTAAATGGCATCTGGCAGTTTATTGACTATCAGACGATTGTTGCCTTCCTCTACGGTTACTGTCTCGCCAAAGCCAATAATTTTTCTTTTGAGAAAGAAAGATGATGTGATTTTTTGGAAGTAAAAGTCTCCGCTTTGTATTGAGATGATGTAGGCGATGTTCAAGAATTGCTCTTTTTTTAAGTCATTGTAATCTTTCGAATCGAAGTCGTTTTTTACTATCTCAAGGCAGTACGGCTGTTGGCTAAATTTCTCAACTTTAAACCATGAGTCCTCATCGAGATTGTGGTCTGGAGAGTATGGAACGCTGTCAGTGGTTTTGAACTCGATTCCTTCGTATAAGGTGTGGTCCGAGATTAATTTAGCAAAAGGATTTTTAGTTAGTCTTTTTATTTTGGCTAATATGTGGTCCATTTTTATTTCCCTTTTCTATAAATGTATAATCGTTTATTCGATAGGCTTTAGAAATAGTCACGTCATCTGGTTTCTTGTATTTTTGCTGGCTAATTAAAAATATGCAGGTGCCATTTTTAGTGGTGATGTTGTAGAACTCGTAGCGATACAATAAGAATAAGGGATTGAAATACAGCGCTTGTGATAGGAAGGTGAAGGTAAAAAGTATTGCGTACACAAACCAGAGTGTTTCCCAGTTGTTTATGCTAAGGGCCACAAAAAAATAGCCTAGGTAACTAGGTAGGAAACTGTTATTCGCATGTTCTATGTTTATGGTTTCTCCATGTTTGAACTCATCTTTGCCAAGCAGTGAGCTCAGTGCAATACTAACTCTAGTAGATAGTATCGGTATTAAAAGGAAAGCTAAATAAGATGCTGGTTTTGGAAGTTGTTCTGCCCATACTGAATAGCTGGAGTCGTCTAGAAAATAAGCTAAGTCGTATTCCTTCTGGATTAAGAAGATGATTACTAGTAAAGATGTTGCATTAAATGTGAGTAGCAATCTGAATGTTATGTTGATCATTTTCATTCCTCGCTTAGGCGCCGATTTTTTAGTCAAATCAGACTCCATAGCCTAGGGCTAATTATTTGTGTATACGCTTAGCCGGCAATAATACTTTAGCGATAGTAGTAGGGGCGTCGTGTCGATCAGGACGGCGACGTGCTTTTGGTAGGCGGCAGGCACGTTCTTGCTGGCCATGATTCTTCCTTGATAGGCGATGGCCGACCTTACTGCGAATGCTGGCGTTGCGCCCTTGAGTGTGGATGGCTTTTATTCACATGGGCGAGCTAGCCGCACGGGATAAGCGGCTATTTGCACCAAAACACGCAACAAAGCATTGCGCGTTAGGCCGTATTTCGAACCTATCTGCCTCTCTATGATGGCCCTCACTTTCCCTTGCGAGGCCATGCCATGAACGCTTTACGTCTGTTGCGTCCTTTGTTGTTAGGCAGTGCCGTGCTGGCCGCGGCCGGCCAGGTGGTGGCGGGTGAGCCGCTGCAGCTGGAGGTTTATAACCCGGGTGCGAAGTCGATTTTTCCGGTGTCGGCGCAGATCGTGTCCGGGCCCACCGAGGCGGTGTTGATCGATGCGCAGTTCCAGCGCGACGATGCCCAGGCGCTGGTCGAGAAGGTGCGCGCTACCGGCAAGAAGCTGACCACCGTGTATATCAGCCACAGCGACCCGGATTATTACTTCGGGCTGGATGTGATCCACCGCGCTTTCCCGGAGGCGAAGATCGTCGCCACTGCCGAGACGGTGGCCGCCATCGAGGCGAGCAAGGACGGCAAGTTGGCGCACTGGGGGCCGATCATGGAAGGCAATGCGCCCGAGGCGCTGGTGGTGCCCAAGGCGCTGAAAGAGCCGAAGCTGACCGTGGATGGCCAGGTGCTGGAGATTCACGGGCCGGAGCCGGCGCGTACCTTCGTGTGGATTCCTTCGCTGAGAACCGTGGTCGGCGGCATTCCGGTGTCGGCCAATATCCATGTGTGGATGGCCGATACCCAGACCGAGCAATCGCGCCGCGACTGGCTGGCGACCCTGGCGGCCATCGACGCGTTGAACCCGAGCCGCGTGGTGCCGGGGCATTACCTGCCCAATGCCGATGGCAGCCTGCCGGACTCGCCGCAGACCGTCGCCGCGACCCGCGAGTACCTGCAGGCCTTCGAGCTGGAAGCTGGCAAGGCCAAGGATTCGGCGCAGCTGATCGCCGCCATGGGCATGCGCTACCCGAACCTGGCCGATGAGTCGTCCCTGGAGCTGGGCGCCCGGGTGATCAAGGGTGAGGTGAAGTGGCCGCAATAAGGCCGCAAGGAGGCATCGTTCTGGCATTGCTGATGCCAGGACGGTGTTGTTACCGGTTACAACACCGCCAGCTCCTCTTTTATAACCATTGGAGCGTGAGGCCGGCCGCTCTGGAATAAGCCTCGGCACGCAAAATAGGAGTTTTCGCGACTATTCGGATGGCCTGTCCAAGGTTGTGCAGTGTTTCCCATGGTTGCACCAGCATGGACGACGGCCTGCTCGGCTACGGTGCGCAACTGGTGGCGGTTTGCGGTGAACGTGGCGCCTTTTCAATCGGAAGTGACGCATTACCCTCAGACACTTGAGGTTACATCGGCGTCAACATCGACTTTCGTCTAGAAGTTTCAAACGGTCGTGCGAATGGCATAGCGCTTGCTCCAACAGGCGGGCCAATCCTAAAACTCCTCAGGAGCACGTCCATGCCTCACACGTCTTTCAAGAAAGGTTTCTTGGCGCTCGCGATCACTGGCGCACTGGGTTTTTCCTCGCTGACCCATGCTGATATCACCATCGGTGTCGGCGCACCGATGACCGGCGGCAACGCGGCCTTTGGTGATCAGTTCTGGCGCGGCGCGCAGCAGGCAGCCGATGACATCAACGCGGCGGGTGGGGTGAACGGCGAGCAGATCAAGCTGGTGAAGGGCGACGACGCCTGCGAGCCCAAGCAGGCCGTGGCGGTTGCCAACCGTATGGTCGATGCGGACAAGGTGGTGGCGGTTGTCGGGCACTTCTGCTCGTCGTCGACCATGCCGGCGTCCGAGGTGTATGACGAGGCGGGCATCCTGGCGATCACCCCGGGGTCGACCAACCCGCAAGTCACCGAGCGCGGCCTGACCGCGATGTTCCGCATGTGCGGCCGTGACGACCAGCAGGGCATCGTTGCCGGCGATTACATCGTCGATGTGCTCAAGGCCAAGAAGGTCGCTGTAGTGCACGACAAGGACACCTACGGCCAGGGCCTGGCTGACGCCACCCGTGCGCAGCTCAACAAGCGCGGCGTGAAGGAAGTGATGTACGAAGGCCTGACCCGTGGCGAGAAGGACTTCAACGCTCTGGTCACCAAGATCCGCGCCAGCGGCGCCGAGGTGGTGTACTTCGGCGGCCTGCACTCCGAGGCCGGCCCGCTGGTGCGGCAGTTGCGCGAGCAGGGGGTGACGGCCAAGTTTCTTTCCGGCGACGGCATCGTCACCGACGAATTGGTCTCCACCGCCGGTGGTCCGCAAAACGTCGACGGCGTGCTGATGACCTTTGGCGCCGACCCGCGCCTGATCCCGGACGGCAAGGCGGTGATCGAGAAATTCCGCGCCAGTGGCTATGAGCCCGAGGGCTACACCCTGTACTCCTACGCCTCGCTGCAGGTGGTCGCTGCCGCGTTCGCCGGTATCAAGGGCACCGATGGCGCCGAAGCTGCCGCCTGGCTGAAGGCCAACCCGGTGCAGACGGTGATGGGCAAGAAGGAGTTCGATGAGAAGGGCGACCTGAAAGTCTCCGACTACGTGATGTACCAGTGGGGCGCTGACGGCAAGTACAAGCAGCTTTAAGAGCAGGGTTTTCAAAGGGGCAGGGCGCGCGTGGGAGTGGCTTTAGCCACGAGTGGTTAAAAGCTCGGGGCTAAAGCCCGCTCCCACAAGTGATTGTTCCATCTTCATTTGTCCTGCCTCTCGTGAACACACCTCCAAACCCGGCGGGCCATGACCTGCCGGGGCTGCTGCGGTCGCCTGGCGACCTTGCGCTTCTTTCCGTCACGGACTCAGAGATTTTTCAATGGACGGTATCTTCCTGCAGCAACTGGTCAACGGCCTGACCTTAGGTTCGGTCTATGGCCTGATCGCCATCGGCTACACCATGGTTTACGGCATCATCGGCATGATCAACTTCGCCCACGGCGAGGTGTACATGGTCTCCGCCTACCTCGCCGCCATCGCCATCGCCGTATTGGCCTTCTTCGGCGTGCATTCCTTCCCGCTGGTGATTCTCGGCACGCTGGTGTTCACCATCGTGGTCACCGGGGTGTACGGCTTCGCCATCGAGCGCATCGCCTATAAACCGCTGCGCAACTCCACGCGCCTGGCGCCGCTGATCAGCGCCATCGGCATGTCGCTGATCCTGCAGAACTACGTGCAGCTCAGCCAGGGCGCGCGGCAGCAGGGCATCCCCACCATGCTCGAAGGCGCGCTGCGCCTGCACGTGGGCGACGGCTACGTGATGATCACCTACACCAAGCTGTTCATCATCGCCGCAGCCATCATCGGCATGCTGGCGCTGACCTTCATCATTCAGAAAACCCGCCTGGGGCGCATGTGCCGCGCCACCCAGCAGGACCGCAAGATGGCGCAGATCCTCGGCATCAACACCGACCGGGTGATCTCCTACGTGTTCGTCATCGGTGCCTCCATGGGGGCACTGGCCGGGGTGCTGATCACCCTCAACTACGGCACTTTCGATTTCTACGCCGGGTTCATCATCGGCATCAAGGCCTTTACCGCGGCGGTGCTCGGCGGCATCGGCTCGCTACCCGGGGCGATGCTCGGCGGGCTGATCCTCGGCGTGGCCGAGGCGCAGTTCTCCGGGATGGTCAATTCCGACTACAAGGACGTGTTCAGTTTCTCGCTGCTGGTGCTGATCCTGATCTTCCGTCCCCAGGGCCTGCTGGGCCGTCCTCAGGTAACCAAGGTGTGATGCCGTGAGTACGACTTCTATCGATGTGAAAAAGAGCCTGGTCGATGCGCTGATGGCCGGGTTGATCGCCCTGATCGTGTTCGGCCCGGTGGTGGGCGTGGTGCTCAAGGGCTACGACTTCACCCCGCAATTCGACCGCGTGGCCTGGATGGTCGGCGTGGTGATGGTGGGGCGCTTCGTGCTCAGCCTGTTCCTGCAAACCCCGAAAGGCCGCGTGGTGCTGGAGGGCTTCGAGCGCTCCGGTGGCGGCGTCGGCGTGCAACCGCCGGGCTATGTGTCGCGCATGCGCTGGATCATTCCGGGGCTGATCCTGCTGGCGATCATCTTTCCGTTCTTCGCCAACAAGTACCTGCTGACGGTGATCATCCTCGGCCTGATCTACGTGCTGCTCGGCCTTGGCCTGAACATCGTGGTCGGCCTGGCTGGTTTGCTCGACCTGGGTTTCGTGGGCTTCTACGCCATCGGCGCCTACGGCCTGACCATGGGCTACGAGTACCTGGGCCTGGGCTTCTGGAGCCTGTTGCCGCTGGCGGCGATCATGGCGGCCTTCGCCGGAATGATCCTGGGCTTTCCGGTGCTCAGGATGCACGGCGATTACCTGGCCATCGTCACCTTGGGCTTCGGCGAAATCATCCGCCTGGTGCTGACCAACTGGCTGGAAGTTACCGGCGGCCCGAATGGCATGAGCGCGCCGTCGCCGACCTTCTTCGGCCTGGAGTTCGCCCGCCGTGCCAAGGACGGTGGCGTGCCGTACCACGAGTTCTTTGGCGTGGCCTACAACCCCAACATGAAGTTCCTGTTCATCTACACCGTGCTGGTGCTGGTGGTGCTGTTGGTGCTCTACGTCAAGCATCGGCTGACCCGCATGCCGGTCGGCCGCGCCTGGGAAGCGCTGCGTGAAGACGAGATCGCCTGCCGTTCCATGGGCCTGAACCACGTGCTGGTCAAGCTCTCGGCCTTCATGCTCGGCGCCTCCACGGCAGGCATCGCCGGGGTGTTCTTCGCCACCTACCAGGGCTTCGTCAACCCGACCTCGTTCACCTTCTTCGAGTCGGCGCTGATCCTCGCCATCGTGGTGCTCGGCGGCATGGGCTCGACCGTGGGCGTGGTGATCGCCGCGTTCGTGCTGACCATCGCCCCGGAGCTGCTGCGCAGCTTCGCCGATTACCGCGTGCTGCTGTTCGGCATGCTCATGGTGCTGATGATGATCTGGCGCCCGCGCGGGCTGATTCGCATCAACCGCATCGGCATCGCCCCGCGTAAAGGAGTCGCGCCATGAGCGACAACATCCTCTCGGTCGACGGCCTGATGATGCACTTCGGCGGCATCAAGGCGCTCAGCGACGTCAACTTCTCGATCAAACGCCACTCCATCTCGGCGCTGATCGGCCCCAACGGTGCCGGCAAGACCACGGTGTTCAACTGCCTGACCGGTTTCTACTCGGCCACCGGCGGCAAGATCATGCTCAACGCCCAGGGCCGGCAGACCGACGTCATCCAGATTCTCGGCGAGCCGTTCCAGGCCGATGATTTCGTGAAGCCCGCGCAGTTCGGCTCGCGCCTCTGGTACAAGATGTTCGGCGGCACCCACCTGGTCAACCGCGCAGGCCTGGCGCGTACCTTCCAGAACATTCGCCTGTTCAAGGAAATGACCGTGCTGGAAAACCTGCTGGTGGCCCAGCACATGCTCGCCGAGCGCAGCCTGATCAAGGGTATTCTCAACACCCCTGGCTACCGGCGTGCCGAGAACAAGCTGCTGGACACCGCCTTCTACTGGCTGGAAGTGGTCGACCTGGTCGAGCAGGCCAACCACCTGGCCGGCGAGCTTTCCTACGGCCAGCAGCGCCGCCTGGAGATCGCCCGCGCCATGTGCACCGGCCCCGAGCTGATCTGCCTGGACGAACCGGCCGCCGGCCTCAACCCGTCGGAAACCCACGCGCTGAGCAAGATCATCCGCCTGCTGCGCGACGAGCACGGCCTGACCGTGCTGCTGATCGAGCACGACATGGGCATGGTAATGAGCATTAGCGACCACATCATCGTCCTCGACCACGGCCTGGTGATCGCCCAGGGCGGTCCGGACGCCATCAAGAACGACCCGAAAGTGATCGCCGCCTACCTCGGTGCGGACGAGGAGGAAGTGGCATGAGCGACGTGAATGGGGCACCGCTGCTGGCGTTCAGGGACGTCGACGTGCATTACGGGCAGATCCAGGCGCTGAAGAAGGTCAACCTGCACATCAACCCCGGCGAAACGGTCAGCCTGATCGGCGCCAACGGCGCGGGCAAGTCCACGCTGCTGATGTCGATCTTCGGCCAACCGCGGGCCAGTGGCGGGCAGATTCTCTACCGCGGCGAAGACATCACCCGCAAGAGCACCCACTTCGTGGCGTCCAACGGTATCGCCCAATCCCCGGAGGGGCGCCGGGTGTTCCCGGACATGAGCGTGGAAGAGAACCTGCTGATGGGCACCATCCCTATCGGCGCCCAACACGCCGACGAGGACATGCAGCGCATGTTCGAGCTGTTCCCGCGGCTCAAGGAACGGCGCAACCAGCGGGCGATGACCATGTCCGGCGGTGAGCAGCAGATGCTGGCCATCGCCCGGGCGTTGATGAGCCGGCCCAAACTGCTGCTGCTCGACGAGCCGTCGCTGGGGCTGGCGCCCATCGTGGTCAAGCAGATCTTCGCCACCCTGCGTGAGCTGGCGCAGACCGGCATGACCATCTTTCTGGTCGAGCAGAACGCCAACCACGCGCTGCGGCTGAGTGATCGTGCCTACGTGATGGTCACCGGGGAAATCCGCATGACCGGCACGGGGCAGGAGTTGCTCGGCAACCAGGATGTGCGCAACGCCTACCTGGGCGGGCATTAGGCAGCAATGCCGGGACCACTGCAGGGCGATGCGCTACAGCGGCCCCGGCGTGTCTGGCGCAGCCTAACTGGCGCTGCCGCTCGCGCCCTGTGCGTAAGCGGCGAACCAGTGCTGCAGGTTGTCGATGATGGTCATGCTCTCGTTCCTCCGGCTTTGGCATAGCGTAAGGGCCGCCTGATCATTCGGCCGCTTGCTTGTATGGATCGTTTCGATAGTTTTTCTGGATGGCCGATATGGATGGCCAATACGGATGGCCAATACGGATGGCCGGTGTATGGCCCATTGGGGAGCAGCTGCGGTCTGTTGCCTCAGGTCATGGGAAATGCGTGCCCGATAGGGCACCCTGCAGGCTGTGAACGTTTTCACTGCCAAGGAGACTCCCATGATTCGCAAGTTTGTCGTCGCCTCCGTACTTGCCCTGGTCAGTGCGCCGCTGTTGGCCGCCGAATGTTCGGTGGAGGTGCATTCCACCGACCAGATGACCTTCGACACCAAGGAGATCAAGGTCAGCAAGAGCTGCAAGACCTTCACTATCGAACTCAAGCACGTCGGCAACCTGCCCAAGCACGTGATGGGTCATAACCTGGTGGTGACGAAGAGCGCCGACGTGCAGGCGGTCAGTGCCGACGGCATCGCTGCCGGGGTCGACAAGGACTACCTGAAACCCGACGACGCACGGGTGATCGCCCACACCAAGTTGATCGGCGGTGGCGAGTCCGACTCGGTGACCTTCGACGTGAGCAAGCTGGACGCTGCCGACGCTTACCAGTTCTTCTGCTCCTTCCCCGGCCATGCCGCGCTGATGAAGGGTGCACTGACCCTGGTCGACTGACTCCCGACTTCATCTCAAGGCCGCTGCCGGTCAGCGGCCTTTTTATTTGTGCATGAAAATCAGCGAGTTGCACGGGTTACCCACAAGACCTGTTGATAAGCCTGTATCGTTCATGTGCAAAAGGCCGTGCAAAGCTCTAACGGCGTGGCCTCTAGGGCGTCGCGGTATTTTTGATCAATGCCAATAGTGCATTGCAAACAAGGTGTTAGGCGAGCAGGACAGGCGTTTATCAACTTTTCCCCGGTTACTGTGCGCAGTGCTGTGGATAAGGTGAGCATGCCGGGCTGCAGGCCACGAATAGCGGCGCATACAGGCTGTTGTTCATTATTTGATCGGCTTGATGGGGTGCCAAAAAAAATCGCCGCGTCAACCATTACTTCAACGATTTCAGTGCGTTGAAGGGCACGTGCGGAAAGGTTGTCCACGGAAGGTGTGGAGCACATTGTGGATAACGTGCGCGTACTAAAGACCAGGCCACTGGCCATGGGCTTTGCGCAGGGCTGATCGTTTTTTGCTCAGGTGTGTGGCGCCGGGTTCAGCCCTTGTCGCTGCTCAGGCCGCGCCAGCGCTTGGCGCCGATCAGAATAAAGCGCAACTGCTCGATCATCTTGGTTTCCGGCCGGCGGTGGGCGGGCAGGGTGGTGGCCTCTGGGTCGATCAGCTCGGGCAGGGTGGCGAACACGGTCTTCACCACCAGGTCGGCCAGCATGCTGCGCGCTGCCTCGTCGAGGTGCTGCAGCTTGGGCATCAGGCTCAGGTCGCTGGTCAGGTCGGCAGCGATGTCATCGCGAAAGGTCGCCAGGGCCTGGCGTACCGGCAGCGAGCCGCCGTACTGCTCGCGGGCGAGAAACAGGAACTGGCCGCGGTGCTGTTCCACGGCATGCAGGAAGATCTGCACCGAGGCGTCGATGATGCCGCCCAGCTCGAACTCGTTGCGGCGCACCTGGCGCAGGGTGGTGCGAAAGGTTTCGCCGACCTCGGCCACCAGGGCCAGGCCCAGGGCATCCATGTCCTTGAAATGGCGGTAGAAACCGGTGGGCACGATGCCGGCGGCGCGCGCCACTTCGCGCAGGCTCAGGCTGCTGAAGGCCCGGCCGCTGTCCAGCAACGCACGGGCGGCGTCCATCAGCGCCTGGCGGGTGGGGTGGTGGGACTGGCGTGCTGGCATGGAATCACGTCCTTGTCTGGCTCGGTGCAAGCATCGTAAAACAAAACCCCGCCATGGGGCGGGGTTCGGAAGTACTGCAGTCACCGCGCTCAGTAGCGGTTCTTCAGGCCGTAGCCCTCGTCGAGCATGCCCGGGACGTCGCCGGTCTTGGGCGCGTAGTCCTTGGGAATCTCCATGTCGCGCGGCGGCGTCAGGCGCTCGCGCTTGTCGGCGCTCGGCTCGGCGTGCAGGGTGGCGAGCAGGCGCTGGCGGGTCACTTCGTCGAGTGCCAGGCGATCGGCACCGTGGGACAGGTGCTCCTGAACGTCGTGATAGCTCTGGGTCAGTTTCTTGACCAGATTGGCGGTGGTGTTGAAGTGGGTGACCACTTCGTTCTGGTAGGCCTCGAAACGTTCCTGCATCTCGTCCAGCTGGCGCTGGGTGCGGCTGGGGGCAGCATTGGGCGCGAGACGGGCGATCAGGAAACCGATGGCGATGCCAGCGACCAGGGTAAGTGCCGGTAGCAACCAGGCGGTGAGCGTCTGTTCCACGAGTCCTTCCTCTCTAAACGGCTTTGCTTTACGTTAACGGCTGGAACCTGCGCTGTACACCGCTAAGTGCGTGTAGGCGAAGGTGTTTTGAGGTGTCTACCCGGCAACGCGCAGAGGCGGTGCGGGTACATCGTTCGACGAGTCGACCCGATTGAAGGTCACGGAGTTCACTGTTGCTGATCCGCGAAACCCCCACGATGATCGACGGCCCGAGCGGCCAGCTGGAAGCCCTTTGCCTGGAAGTCGCCGAGGCGCGCGGCGTCGCGCTGATCTGCCATCCGAACCCGGTACAGGGCGGCACCATGCTCAACAAGGTGGTGTCGACCCTGCAGCGCACCGCCCGCGACGCCGGCTACCACACCCTGCGTTTCAACTACCGCGGCGTGGGCGCCAGTGCCGGCAGCCACGACATGGGCAGCGGTGAAGTGGATGACGCCGAGGCGGTCGCCACCTGGCTGCGCGAGCGCTACCCGGACCTGCCGATCACCCTCATGGGCTTTTCCTTTGGTGGCTTCGTGGCTGCCGCCCTGGGTGGCCGCCTGGAGCAGCAGGGCGTCGAGCCGGCGAAGCTGTTCATGATCGCGCCGGCGGTGATGCGCCTGGGTGGCGACAACCTGCCGGCCGAGCGTTGCCCGCTGGTGGTGATCCAGCCGGACGCCGACGAAGTGGTCGAGCCGCAGCGCGTCTACGACTGGTCCGCCAACCTCGGGCGTGCCCACGAACTGCTGAAAGTGGCAGAATGCGGCCACTTTTTCCACGGCAAGCTGACCGATCTCAAGGATCTGCTGCTGCCTCGCCTGTGATCTGCCGCGTGCCTGCCTGGCACGCCGGATCCCCAAGATGGTCCACGTAAAGCGAACCCGAACATGACCACGCGTATCCTTACCGGCATCACCACCACCGGCACGCCGCACCTGGGCAACTATGCCGGCGCGATTCGCCCGGCCATCGTCGCCAGCCGCCGCGCCGACATGGATTCCTTCTACTTCCTGGCCGACTACCACGCGCTGATCAAGTGCGATGACCCGGCGCGCATCCAGCGCTCGCGCCTGGAGATCGCCGCGACCTGGCTGGCGTTGGGCCTGGACACCGACAAGGCGACCTTCTATCGCCAGTCCGACATCCCGGAAATCCCCGAGCTGTGCTGGCTGCTGACCTGCGTGGCCGGCAAGGGCCTGCTCAACCGCGCCCACGCCTACAAGGCCTCGGTGGACAAGAACGTCGAAGCCGGTGAAGACCCGGACGCCGGCGTGACCATGGGCCTGTTCAGCTACCCGGTGCTGATGGCCGCGGACATCCTGATGTTCAACGCCCAGAAGGTGCCGGTCGGTCGTGACCAGATCCAGCACGTGGAAATGGCCCGCGACATCGGCCAGCGCTTCAATCACCTGTTCGGCCAGGGCAGGGACCTGTTCAAGCTGCCCGAGGTGGTGATCGAGGAAGACGTCGCCACCCTGCCGGGGCTCGATGGCCGCAAGATGTCGAAGAGCTACGACAACACCATCCCGCTGTTCGGCAGCGCCAAGCAGCTCAAGGACGCCGTGGCGCGCATCGTCACCGACTCCCGCCAGCCCGGCGAGGCGAAGGACCCGGACAACTCGCACCTGTTCACCATCTACCAGGCCTTTGCCGCACCGACCCAGCAGGCGGATTTCCGCGCCGCGCTGCTCGGCGGGCTGGCCTGGGGCGAGGCCAAGCAGGCGCTCTATGAACTGCTGGAGGCCGAACTGGGCGAGGCGCGCGAGCGTTACCACGCCCTGATCGCCCGCCCGGCGGATCTGGAAGACATCCTGCTGGCCGGCGCCGCCAAGGCGCGCAAGATCGCCACCCCGTTCCTCGGCGAGCTGCGTGAAGCGGTGGGCCTGCGCTCGTTCCGCGAGCAGGTGCAGGTGGCCGCGGGCAGCAAGAAGAAGGCCGCCAAGCGCGCCCGCTTCGTCAGCTTCCGCGACGAGGACGGCAGCTTCCGCTTCCGCCTGCTGGATGCCGACGGCGAGCAACTGCTGCTGTCGCCGGCCTTTGCCGATGGCAAGGCGGCGGGGCAGGCCAGCAAGGGCCTGCAAAGCGGCGAGCCGCTGGACATCCGCGTGCAGGGCAATACCTTCGGTGTGTGGCTGAACGACCAGCTGGTCGGCGAAAGCCCGGCCTTCGCCGATGCCACGGCTCTTGAGGCGGCCATCGCCCGCCTGCGTGACGCCCTGGCGCCGGAAGAAGCCTGACACCAATGGCGCGCGCCGCGGTCTGAGCGGTGTAGGGTGGACGACGCTTTATCCGTCCACCAATGCGCAGTGGCAGTGGTGGACCGGTGAAGCGTGGGCTACGCCCCCCGATCCACCCTACGGCTTCTCGCAAAGTCCTTTGCGCCCATAGGGCCTATTTGCCAATCCCCGGGGGCGTCGTTAAAGTGTCGCCCCCGCTTCATTTGCCCGGTTTTCGCACTATGACTCCGCTCGAACGCTACCAGGCCGACCTCAAACGTCCGGACTTCTTCCACGATGCCGCCCAGGAACAGGCCGTGCGCCACCTGCAGCGCCTGTACGACGAGCTGGTCGCCGACGAGCGCAGCAAGCCCGGCGTGCTCGGCAAGCTGTTCGGCAAGAAATCCGTCACCCCGGTCAAGGGCCTGTATTTCTGGGGCGGCGTCGGCCGTGGCAAGACCTATCTGGTCGACACCTTCTTCGATGCCCTGCCGTTCAAGGAAAAGGAGCGCACCCACTTCCACCGCTTCATGAAGCGCGTGCACGAAGAGATGCGTTCGCTCAAGGACGTCAAGAACCCGCTGACGGTGATCGGCAAGCGCTTTTCCGAGCAGTTCCGGGTGATCTGCTTCGACGAGTTCTTCGTCTCCGACATCACCGACGCGATGATCCTGGCGACCCTGCTCGAGGAGCTGTTCAAGAACGGCGTGACCCTGGTGGCCACCTCCAACATCGTGCCGGACGGTCTCTACAAGGACGGCCTGCAGCGCGCGCGCTTCCTGCCGGCGATCGAGCTTTTGAAGGTGCACACCGAGATCGTCAACGTCGACAGCGGCATCGACTATCGCCTGCGTGCCCTGGAGCAGGCCGAGCTGTTCCACTTCCCACTGGGCGAAGCCGCCGAGCAGAGCCTGGAAAAGAGCTTCAAGAGCCTGCTGCACGAGAACACCGGCGTGCAGGAAAACGAATCGCTGATGATCGAGAACCGCGCCATCGTCGCGCGCAAGGTCGGCGGCGACGTCGGCTGGTTCGATTTCCGCGAGCTGTGCGACGGCCCGCGCAGCCAGAACGACTACATCGAGCTGGGCAAGATCTTCCACTCGGTGATTCTCTCCAACGTCGAGCAGATGAGCGTGGCCAAGGAAGACATGGCGCGGCGCTTCATCAACCTGGTGGACGAGTTCTACGACCGCAACGTCAAGCTGATAATCTCCGCCGAAGTGGAGCTCAAGGATCTGTATACCGGCGGGCGCCTGAGCTTCGAGTTCCAGCGTACCTTGAGCCGCCTGCTGGAAATGCAGTCCCACGAGTTCCTGTCGCGCCCGCACAAGCCCTGATCGGCTGAGCGCAACGGCAAAGGCCGCATGCTCGCTTCCTGATCGGAAGTTGGGCAGGCGGCCTTTTTCGTTTCAGCCTGCTGGCTGTGCCTGCTGCTGGAACTGCTGGCGGTAGTGGTTGGGCGACAGCCCGGTGTGCTGGCGGAACAGGCGGGCGAAGAAGCTGGCGTCGTCGTAGCCGATCTCGTAGCTGACCGCCTTGATGCTCTTCGGCGAGGACGACAGCAGCCCCTTGGCGGTTTCGATGCGCAGGCGCTGCAGGTAGTACAGCGGCTTGTCGCCGGTGGCGGCGTGAAAGCGGCGCATGAAGTTACGGATGCTCATGCCGTGGTCACGGGCCACGTCCTCGAAGCGGAAACGCTCGGCGAAGTGTTCCTCGAGCCACTGCTGGATCTGCAGGATCTTGGTGTCCTGGTGCTGCTTCTGGCCGCCGAAGCCGATGCGCCCCGGGGTGTAGCTGCGGCGCACTTCGTAGAGGATGTCGCGGGCCACGCTCTGCGCCACGCTGGTGCCGCAGAAGCGCTCGATCAGGTAGATGTACAGATCGCAGGCCGAGGTCGGGCCGGCTACGCAGTAGAGGTTGTCGGCGTCGGTCAGGTGTTTGTCCTGGTTCAGCGCCACGGCGGGAAAACGCGTGGCGAACTCGCCGAAGAAGCGCCAGCAGGTGGTCGCCTCCTTGCCGTCCAGCAGGCCGCTGGCGGCCATCCAGAACGCCCCGTTGGCTTCGCCGCACAGGCTGGCGCCAGCGGCGTGGCGGGCGCGCAGCCAGTCGAACACCTGCGGGTAGCGGCTGCACAGGGCATCGTAGTCGTCCCAGAAGGCCGGCAGGATGATCAGCTGGGCTTCACTGTCGAGCGGGCCGTCGACCGGTAGCTGCACGCCGCTGAAACTGGTGACGGGCAGGCCGTCCGGGCTGACCAGGCGCACCTCGAAGGTCGGCACCAGGCCGAGGCCCTGCTGCTTGCCATGGCGCAGGCCGGCCATATGGAAGAAATCTCTGGCCTGCATGAGGGTCGAAGCGAATACGCCGGGCGTGGCGAGGATGCTCACGCGGGTGAGCTGGGACAGGCTGGGCATGGCTGTTGTTCTTGTTCGAGTGATTATCGGCCTGAGGGTAAAGCCGTCAGGTTCCGGCTGAATCGTCTTCTTTTATCCGGGCTGAGTCCAGCCCGGTCTCGCAACGCTGTGCTGGAGAGAGTTGTCATGCTGAGTTTTGCCGAGTTGGCCGCGTCGCCCTTCGCCGAATGGGACGGCACGCCCGCCGCCGCGAGGATCCTGCAGAAGGAATTGGCCGAACAGGTGCGCCTGGAGGACGACTTTCCGCCATTGCGCCTGCTGGCCGGCGTGGATGTCGGCTTCGAGGAGGGCGGCGAGATCACCCGCGCCGCCGCCATCCTGCTGGATGCCGAGACCCTGCAACCGGTCGCCGAATGCGTGGCGCGCATCCCCACCAGCATGCCGTACGTGCCGGGGTTGTTGTCGTTTCGCGAGCTGCCGGCCCTGTTGTCGGCGCTGGCAGGCCTACCCCAGGAGCCGGACCTGATCGTCGTCGATGGCCACGGCATCGCCCATCCGCGCGGTCTGGGGATCGCCGCGCACCTGGGCGTGGTCACCGGCCGGCCGACCATCGGTGTGGCGAAGAAGATCCTCACCGGGCATCACTGCGAGCTGGGCGACGAGCGAGGCGACAAGGTGGAGCTGCTCGACCGCCAGAACCGGCAGATCGGCTGGGTGCTGCGCAGCAAGCGCAAGGTGCGGCCGTTGATCGTCTCGCCCGGCAACCGGGTCAGCATGCACAAGGCTGCAGAGCTGGTGCTGAGCTGGGACAAGGGCTATCGGCTGCCGGAACCGACGCGCCTGGCGGACCGCCTGGCGTCGCGGCGCGACATGAAGGGACCCACGCTGCTGTAGGCAGGTGCGGACGGGAGAGGGCACGTACGCGGCCCGCCCCTAGGATGTGTTGAACCATCAAGGCCGCGGGCCTGCTTTTTGTGGGAGCGGGCCATGCCCGCGATACGCGCGCATGGCGTGCTCCCACAGAGGGCGAGGCAATCGGCGGGGCGGGCCGCTTAGGTATCAACCCGCCACCATCCCTGACCAATCAAGGCGCCGGGTTGGGCTGGGCCTTGTGGATCGCCTCGATGCCTTCCAGCACCGCATCGCTGAGGATCAGCTCGCTGCTCGCCAGGTTGGCGTCGAGCTGCTCCAGCGAGGTGGCGCCGATGATGTTGCTGGTCACGAACGGCCGGCCCGTCACGAACGCCAGGGCCATCTGCGCCGGGTCCAGGCCGTGTTCGCGGGCCAGGGCCACGTAGCGCGAGCAGGCGGCCACGGTTTCCGGGGCGTTATAGCGGGCGAAGCGGCTGAACAGGCTCAGGCGTGCATTGGCCGGGCGGGCGCCGTTCTCGTATTTGCCGGAGAGCATGCCAAAGGCCAGGGGCGAGTAGGCCAGCAGGCCGCACTGCTCACGGATCGAGACTTCGGCCATGCCCACTTCGTAGCTGCGGTTGAGCAGGTTGTAGGGGTTCTGCACCGACACCACGCGGGACATGCCGCGGGCTTCGGCCAGTTGCAGGAACTTCATGGTGCCCCACGGCGTTTCGTTGGACAGGCCGATGTGGCGGATCTTGCCGGCCTTGACCTGCTCGTCCAGCGCTTCGAGGATTTCCTCGATGGGCGTGGAGTCGCTGTCCTGATGCTGGTAGCCGAGCTGGCCGAAGAAGTTGGTCGGGCGTTCCGGCCAGTGCAGCTGGTAGAGGTCGATCCAGTCGGTCTGCAGGCGCTTGAGGCTGGCGTCCAGGGCGGCGACGATGTGCTGGCGGTTGTGCTTGAGCTGGCCGTCGCGGATGTGGGTGATGCCGTTGCCGGGGCCGGCCACCTTGCTGGCCAGGATCCAGTCGGCGCGGTCGCCGCGCTGCCTGAAGTAGTCGCCGATGATCTGTTCGGTCTTGCTGTAGGTCTCGGCACGTGGCGGCACCGGGTACATCTCGGCGGTGTCGATGAAGTTGATGCCATGGGCCTTGGCGCGCTCGATCTGGGCGAACGCTTCGGCGGCATCGTTCTGCTCGCCCCAGGTCATGGTGCCCAGGCACAGGGCGCTGACATTGAGATCGGTGCGGCCGAGCTGACGGTATTGCATGGGAGCGTCCTCTGACAAAAGGCCCATACAAGCAGGTTGAAATTTTTTTCGCAATCAGGATAATCCGCGTCCTCTCTCTGCGGTGGAAGTGATGCGCCGCCTGCCGAAGAATCTTGCCGTACGCGGACGCGCTGACCCGAGCCCCCGATAGCGCCCGCATCCGGCTGCCTTTGACTTGTCAAAGTACGCACTATTCAGTAAGATCCGCCGTCTATTTTTTGCTGGGCGGCCCCTGAGGCTATAAAGAATGAAAACTTTTACCGCTAAACCGGAAACAGTAAAACGCGACTGGTTCGTCGTTGACGCTGCTGGTCAGACCCTGGGTCGTCTGGCTACAGAAATCGCGAGCCGTCTGCGTGGCAAGCACAAGCCTGAGTACACCCCTCACGTTGACACCGGCGACTACATCGTCGTCATCAACGCCGAGCAGGTACGTGTAACTGGCGCTAAAACCAGCGACAAAATGTACTACTCCCACTCCGGTTTCCCGGGCGGCATCAAGTCGATCAACTTCGAGAAGCTGATCGCCAAGGCCCCTGAGCGCGTGATCGAGACCGCGGTTAAAGGCATGCTGCCGAAGAACCCGCTGGGCCGCGACATGTACCGTAAGCTGAAAGTGTATGCGGGCGCTGCTCACCCTCACACTGCTCAGCAGCCTCAAGAACTGAAGATTTAACGGAATAGTTCATTATGTCGGCGACTCAAAATTACGGCACTGGCCGTCGCAAGACTGCAACCGCACGCGTTTTCCTGCGTCCGGGCACTGGCAAGATCTCCATCAACAACCGCACGCTGGACACCTTCTTCGGCCGTGAAACTGCCCGCATGGTAGTTCGCCAGCCGCTGGAGCTGACCGAGACCGTCGAGAAGTTCGACATCTACGTCACCGTCATCGGCGGTGGTGTGAGCGGTCAGGCTGGCGCGATCCGTCACGGTATCACCCGCGCGCTGATGGACTACGACGAGACCCTGCGTCCGGCTCTGCGTAAAGCAGGCTACGTGACCCGCGATGCTCGTGAAGTCGAGCGTAAGAAAGTCGGTCTGCGTAAAGCACGTAAGCGTCCTCAGTACTCCAAGCGTTAATTCGCGACGGTACTCGAAAACGCCCAGTTTCCTCACGGAGCTGGGCGTTTTTTATGGGCTGCCCTTTTTGCCGGCCACCCGGTGGGCCGTCGCATGGGCCGTTGACAAGGGCTGCCGGCCTTTTCTGATTGTTCCGTCAGGCCCCGCCCATTCCCGTCTGCTCTGCCTGAGCCTGGGCGCGTTCAGCCTACCCGCCGCTTCGTTGATGCGCGTCATGAGTCGCCTAGCCGGCCTGTGCGAATCTCGCGCCGGATTGCACTAGTGCCGATCCGTACGCAGGACCGCCACGACGTTCCATCTTCGCTGCCTGGCCGCCGATTGACCTGCGCGGGCCGCGCGGCCGAGGCAATGGACTAAAGTCGCCAAGGAACGTCGAATGGCAGCGCCTCGGACGTGCGCTGCCCTGAAACAGCGGGGCGAGTGGCGAGCCTGGCGCCGCCATGTCCCTCCGGCCGCTGCTACGGGCGACCAACACTTACTTATTAGAGGCCTGAACAACAGGCCGGAAAGCCGATGGGAGACGACTGAATGAGCAATGACGGCGTGAATGCGGGCCGGCGTCGCTTTCTGGTGGCAGCCACTTCGGTGGTCGGGGCCGCCGGGGCGGCGGGGGCTGCAATTCCGTTTGTGGGGTCGTGGTACCCGAGCGCCAAGGCCAAGGCCGCTGGCGCCCCGGTCAAGGTGAACGTCGCCAAGATCGAGCCGGGCCAGCAGATGGTGGCCGAGTGGCGGGGCCAGCCGGTGTTCATCATGCGGCGCACCGAGGCGATCCTCGAGAACCTCACCAGGATCGAAGGGCAACTGGCCGATGCCGACTCCCGGCATTCGGTGCAGCCGGGCTACGTCGACCCGAAGACGCGCTCGATCAAGCCGCAAATCCTCCTGCTGGTGGGGCTGTGCACGCACCTGGGCTGCGCGCCGTCGTTCCGCCCCGAAGTGGCACCGTCGGATCTCGGCGAGAACTGGGTCGGCGGCTACTTCTGCCCCTGCCACGGTTCGCGCTACGACCTCGCCGGTCGCGTCTACAAGTCGCAGCCGGCGCCGTTGAACCTGCCGGTACCGCCGCACCGCTACGAGTCGGCTGAGGTGATCATCATCGGCCTGGACCAGGAGCAAGCAGGATGAGCAAATTCATGCAGTGGGTGGATGCGCGCTTCCCCGCCACCAAGATGTGGAACGACCACCTCGCCAAGTACTACGCGCCGAAGAACTTCAACTTCCTGTATTTCTTCGGCTCCCTGGCCCTGCTGGTGCTGGTCAACCAGCTGCTTACCGGTGTCTGGCTGACCATGAGCTACACGCCCACCGCCGAGGCGGCCTTCGCCTCCGTCGAGGGCATCATGCGCGACGTGCGCACCGGTGATACGCCCCACGGCGCGATCCTGCGCTACATGCACTCCACCGGCGCCTCGGCGTTCTTCATCGTCGTCTACCTGCACATGTTCCGCGGCCTGCTCTATGGCTCGTACCAGAAGCCCCGGGAGCTGGTATGGATCTTCGGCATGCTGATCTACCTGATGCTGATGGCCGAGGCCTTCATGGGCTACCTGCTGCCGTGGGGGCAGATGTCCTACTGGGGCGCCCAGGTGATCATCTCGCTGTTCGGCGCCATTCCGTACATCGGCGATGCACTGACCGAGTGGATCCGCGGCGACTACCTGATCTCCGGCATCACCCTCAACCGCTTCTTCGCCCTGCACGTCGTGGCCCTGCCAATCGTGATCCTCGGCCTGGTGGTGCTGCATATCCTGGCGTTGCACGAGGTGGGCTCGAACAACCCGGACGGCATCGACATCAAGAAGTACAAGGACGAGAACGGCATCCCGCTCGACGGCATTCCCTTCCACCCTTACTACACGGTCAAGGATATCGTCGGCGTGGTGGTGTTCCTGTTCGTGTTCTGCTTCGTGGTGTTCTTCTTCCCGGAGATGGGCGGCTACTTCCTCGAGAAGCCCAACTTCGAGCAGGCCAATCCGTTCAAGACCCCCGAGCACATCGCCCCGGTATGGTACTTCACGCCGTTCTACGCGATCTTGCGCGCCATCCCCGACAAGCTGATGGGGGTGATCGCCATGGGCGCCGCCATCGCCGTGCTGTTCGTGCTGCCCTGGCTGGATCGCAGCCCGGTGCGTTCGATGCGCTACAAGGGTTGGCTCAGCAAGCTGTGGTTGCTGGTGTTCTGCGTGTCCTTCGTCATCCTCGGCGTGCTCGGCGTCTTGCCGCCCACCCCGGGCCGTACGCTGCTGTCGCAACTGTGCACGGCGCTGTATTTCGCGTACTTCATCCTGATGCCCTTCTACACCAGGATGGAAAAGACCAAACCCGTTCCTGAAAGGGTGACAGGCTGATGAGAAAGCTATTTGCTGCATGTGTGGTCGCCTTGTTGCCTGCCATCGCTCTGGCCGCCGGTGGCCACGGCGTGGCCCTGGACAAGGCCGATATCGACCTGGCCGACAAGGCGGCGCTGCAGGACGGCGCGCGCACCTTCGCCAACTACTGCATGGGTTGCCACAGCGCCAAGTTCCAGCGCTACGAGCGAGTGGCCGCCGATATCGGCGTGTCCGAAGAGCAGATGATGGACAACCTGGTGTTCACCGGCGCCAAGATCGGTGACCACATGACCATCGGCATGAAGGCCGAGGACGCCAAGCGCTGGTTCGGTGCCGCGCCGCCCGACCTGACCCTGGTCGCCCGGGTGCGCGGCAACGACTGGCTGTACACCTATCTGCGCACCTTCTACGACGATCCGGCACGGCCCCTGGGTGCCAACAACCTGGTGTTCCCCAACGTCGGCATGCCCAATGTGCTGGGTCGCCTGCAGGGCCGCCAGTACATGGGCTGCAAGCAGGTGCAGGTGGTCGACGATGGCAAAAAGCAGTACGACCCGCTGACCGGCACGCCGCTGACCCACGAGGCCTGCGATCAACTGGTGCTCGAGCCCAACAGTGGCCAGCTCAGCCCAGAGGCCTTCGATGACAAGGTGCGCAACCTGGTGACCTTCCTGGCCTACTCGGCGGATCCCAACAAGCTGCACATGCGGCGCATCGGCACCTATGTGTTGATCTACCTGGCGTTCTTCTTCGTCTTCGCCTACCTGCTCAAACGCGAATACTGGAAGGACGTTCATTAAAAACTACCTGGGTTTTTAAACTGTCGCTTCCGGTATCATGCTCAGCCCGCGTACCCCGCGGGCTTTTTTATGCCCTGAACATTCATCTCAGGGACTGCCGGGAACCGTCGCTATTGATAGCGCTTCCCGGTGCGTTCACGTTTCACGAATCTGGAGGATCGCCTTGGCTGCGACCAACCGGTTGGCCTGTTATTCCGACGCTGCCGACCACTACTCTCACCGCGTCCGCATCGTGCTCGCCGAAAAGAGCGTCGTGGTGGAAATCATCGACGTGGAGCAGGGCCGCTTTCCCAACAAGCTGCTGGAAGCCAACCCCTACGCGACCCTGCCGACCCTGGTCGACCGTGACCTGGCGCTGTACGAGCCGACGGTGATCATGGAGTACCTGGAGGAGCGCTACCCCCATCCGCCGCTGATGCCGGTGTACCCGGTGGCGCGTGGCAATACGCGCCTGCTGATGCATCGCATCCAGCGCGACTGGTGCTCGCTGGTCGACCTGATTCTCGATCCGCGCAGCAAGGAAGCGGCCCGCGTGCAGGCGCGCAAGGAATTGCGCGAGAGCCTGACCGGGGTTTCGCCGTTGTTTGCTGATAAACCATTTTTCCTCAGCGACGAGCTGAGCTTGGTAGACTGCTGCCTGTTGCCGATCCTCTGGCGCCTGCCGGTGCTGGGGATCGAATTGCCAAGGCCGGCCAAACCGCTGCTCGATTACATGGACCGGCAGTTCGCACGCGAAAGTTTTCGCCAGAGCCTGTCGTCCGCCGAACGAGCCATGCGCTGACTCATTACTTTTGGCGCCCCGCAGCTGGCGCGCCCTGTTTCAGGAGGTTTGATGAACTCCAGTCGTCCTTATCTGATCCGTGCGCTGTACCAGTGGATCGTCGACAACGATTGCACCCCGCACCTGCTGGTCAATGCCGATTATCCAGGCGTTCAGGTACCGAGCAAGTTCGTCAGCGACGGGCAGATCGTGCTCAACGTGTCGCCCACTGCCGTGCGCGAACTGGCCCTCGACAATGACGCGGTGCGCTTCGAAGGGCGCTTCGGTGGGGTTGCCCACAGCCTGTTCGTGCCGTCGCCCGCCGTACTGGCGATCTACGCCCGGGAAAATGGCCAGGGCATGGTCTTCGACCAGGAGCCGCCACCCGTGCAGAGCGAGGTCGAGGACGTCGAAGAGCAGCAGACGCCGCCCGACGACGAGCCGCCGCGGCCAAGCGGGCGGCCCAGCCTGAAGGTCGTCAAGTAGGCGATCTCATCGCCTGTGGTACCCGAAATGCCGGTCTCGTGACCGGCATTTTTCGTTTCAGGCCGCAGGCGGCGCTGCTTGCATGATGGCATTAAGTCACTTCGTGCAATCTGCCTGAGCCGTTACGCTTGAACTTGCAGTTTGCACGGAGTGATAGCGCTTAATATTTATTTAAGTATCTGATTTTAAAGATTTTTTTATATTGAAAAAAGCTGGCACAGCGCTTGCGATATTCAGGGGGAAGCCACAGCCCTGAAGTTGGATGTGGCGAACTTGAATGAAACAGGAGTGTTGCCCATGAAACAGCCAATCAATAAGTTCGCTTTTGCCGCTATCACTGCGACCGCCCTGAGCTTGTCCGTGGCGGGTACCGCTTTCGCCGATACCTACAACAGCACCCAGCCGACCATGCTGGCTGCCAACACCATGGACAAGGCTGAAGAAGCCGTTTCCGACACCTGGATCACCAGCAAGGTCAAATCCGCCTTCCTGGCTGACGACGGCCTCAGCGCCCTGGACATCAAGGTCGAGACCAACAAAGGTGTGGTTGCCCTGTCCGGCGTCGTGAAAACCGAAGCCGAGCGTGACCTGGCTGTTGCCAAAGCCAAAGAAATCAAAGGCGTTCAGGCGGTTTCCGCTGACGGCCTGAAAGCTGCCGACTGATCATGTGCCAGGGCAGGCTCCTGCAGCCTGCCCACTTCCTTGGAGAATGCAGCATGAATTCCGACATCATCAAAGGTAAGTGGAAGCAGCTCGGCGGCGACATCAAGGCGCGCTGGGGCAAGCTGACCAACGACGACGTGGATGTCGCCGAAGGCCATAGCGAATACCTGGCAGGCAAACTGCAGGAGCGTTATGGCTGGACCAAGGAACAGGCCGAGGATGAACTGCGCGATTTTCGCAGCAAGTACTGACTCGCCACTGGCGTGAAAATGCCAGACGTATCACTCGAAGCCCCGGCCCCGTGCCGGGGCTTCGTGCTTTCCGAGGTATGAATCCTGGCGGGCAGGTGGCCGCGCTGTTTCAAGTTCATGGCGCCCGCGCCGATACCCTGAGCACTCTCGCCAGGCACAGGATGTAGCATGTCGACCATCACCCCCTCCGGCGCCAGCTCCGTACCATCTGTCAGGACAGCTGCCGCACGCACGGCAGATGGCGCCAGTGCCTCGACGGCGAAGACGGCCGCAGAGCCCGACCAGCAGCCCTCGGTAACCGTTACCCTCAGCGAATACGCCCAGAAACGCGCGAAAAGCATGCGTGAGGCCTTTGGCAAGTTGAGCGAAATGCAGGCCAGGCAGGCTGAAACTCGCAAGGAGGCGGCACGCCAGCGCCTCGAAGACATCAAGCGACGCATCGAAATGCTCAAGCAACTGGTCATGGCGCTTGGGCCGGCAGCGGCGAAAGGCGCGCTGCGCCAGATCAAGCAACTGGCTCAGGAGCTGGGGCAGGCTGCAGCTGTGCTCAAGGAGCCGTCTGGTGGCACAGCATCATCGGTCGGTACAGTAGGAACAAGCGGCGAAAGCGAAGGTGCCGAGGCGCAGGAGACGGTCACGGCCGAGGCCGTGAGCGAGGCAGAGCCGACCGCCGAGGTGGCGATCGAAGCCGAGGCAGAAGCTGGAACATCCGAAGTGAATGCCGAGACCGCCGAGCTTGCGGCCGGTGAAGAGGCCGAGCAGGAGGATGAGCCTGGGGCCTCCCAGCAGGACGCCGCAGAACAGGCCCGCACAGAGATCAGCCAGGCCCGGCAGGAGCGCAACGAACGCCAGCGCCGCGCCGATGCCGAGGAATTGAAGAAAGTGGCCGCCCAGCTCAAACAGCTGCTGGCCATGGTGCGCTCGCAGATCAGCGGCAAGCCGGACGAAGAGAGCAGCAAGCTCGTCGAGGGCATCGACAAGCAGCTCGCCGAGGTCGAGAAGACTGTCGGCGACATGACCGGCGGCCCATCCATCTCGATATCGATCGGCGCGTCGTTGTCGATCAGCGTCTAGCCGGCTCGGTTCAACCGCTTCTCAGGCGAGGATCGCCGCCAGCGCCGCACGGTCGACATTGGCACCGCTGAGCACCACGGCGGCGCGTTCGCCGCGATTGATCTCGCGCTCCTGAATCAATGCCGCCAGGGCTGCCGCGCCGGCGCCCTCGGCCAGGTTGTGGGTATCTTCGTGGTAGATGCGCATGGCCTGGCGGATTTCCTCGTCGTCGACCCGCACGATCCTTGCGGCGCCCGCGCGGATGATCTCCAGCGCCTCGGCCTGCGGCATGCGGCAGGCCATGCCATCGGCGATGGTGTCGGCACTGTCGGTGCAGATGACCCGCCCGGCGGCGAAGCTCTGCGCATAGCCATCGGCGGCGGCGCTGACCACGCCGATCACCTCGGTATCCAGGCCCAGCAGGTCGCGGGTGCGAATCACCCCGCAGATACCCGAACCCAGGCCGATGGGCACGTAGACGCGCTTGAGCGGCGGCGCGCCTTCGAACAGCTCCAGCGCGTAGGTGGCCACGCCGCGGATCAGGTCGGTGTGCAGCGACGGCACGAAATGCAGATCGCGCTCGGTGGCCAAGTCGGCGGCCCCGGCGCGGGCCTCGTCGAAGTCGCGGCCATGCTCGATCACCTCGGCGCCCAGCGCGGCCATGGCGGCATTCTTTTCCCGGGCGTTGCCCTGCGGCACCACGATGACGATCGGCAGCCCGGTCTTGCGTGCCGCCAGCGCCATGCTCTGCCCATGGTTGCCGCGGGTAGCGGAGATCAGCCCACTGACGGCCGGTTCACGGCGTAGCAGGGTATCCACGTAGACCAGCCCGCCGCGCACCTTGAAGGCGCCGGTCGGCGTGTGGTTCTCGTGCTTGACCCACACCTCGCAGCCCAGCCGCTGGGCCAGCAACGGCCAGGCGAACTGCGGCGTCGCCGGAACGCTCGGACGGATCAGGGTGACGGCTTGGCGCAGGGCGGCGAGGTCGAACATCGGCTGGTGCTCCGGGTGGGCTTTGACCCGATGCTACGGCTCGGGCATTGTATGGGTAAATCTTTATATTGCATGGCAAGCAATGTGGTTACCTGACCTCCAGGGCAGTACGCTGCCCACCTACCTGGCGTTGGTCGAGGCTATCGCGACGGCCATCGGCACGGGCGAGCTCAAGCCCGGTGAACGGCTGCCGCCGCAACGGCGACTGGCCTGGATCCTGGGCATCAACCCGAGCACGGTGATGCAGGCGTACCGCGAGGCGGCGCGGCGGCACCTGGTTTCCGGCGAGGTCGGCCGCGGCACCTATGTGTTGGCCGATAGCCACGAAGCCAGTCTGTTTCATCTCAAGCAGCCGCGACTGCCGGCCGATGGCATCGACCTGTCGACCAACGTGCCGGTGCACGATGGCGGCAGCGACGACCTGTCGCGCACCCTGCAGCGCCTGATCGCCGAGGGTCGCCTGGATGCCCTGCAGGCCTATGCGCCGGCCGAGCTCGAACAGCGTGGCCGGGTGGCGGTCAGCCAGTGGCTGCAGCAGCGCGGCGTGCATACGCCACCGTCCCAGGTGGCGCTCTGTGCCGGCGCGCAGCAGGGCGTCTCGGCGGCGCTGCTGGCGCTCTGCGAAGCCGGCGACCCGGTGCTTGCCGAAGCCTTCACCGCGCCGGGCATCAAGGCCGCCGCGCGCCAGCTACGGCTGCCGCTGCATGGCGTGGCCATGGATGAGCGCGGCATTCTTCCCCAGGATCTCGACCGTCAGGTACGCGCTACCGGCGCCCGGGTGCTGGTGCTCACGCCGTGCCTGCAGAACCCTACCGGCAGCAGCATGGATGGCGAGCGCCGCCAGCGCATTGCCGAGCTGGTGGAGCGCCATGGGCTGTGGCTGATCGAGGACGACGTTTACGGCGCCCTCGGCAGCCAGGCGCCATTGGCTGCAGCGGTGCCGGCGCGCAGCCTGCTGGTCGGCAGCCTGTCGAAAACCGTGGCGCCGGGCCTGCGCCTGGGCTTCATGCAGGGGCCGCAAGCGCTGCTCAAGCGCATCGATCCGCAGGGGCATGCCACCAGCTGGGCGGTATCGCCGCTGTGCCTGGCACTGGCCTGCGAGTGGATCGAGGATGGCACCGCCGCGCGCAAGCTGGCCTGGCAGCGTAATGAATTGCAGCAGCGCTGGCGCCTGGCGAGCCGCGTGCTGGGCCCGCGCATGCCGCTGGGGCGCGAAGTGGCGCCGCACCTGTGGTTGCAACCGCCGGACAGCGCCGCACTGGTGACGGCCTGCCGGGCGGCCGGCGTGGAGGTGGTACCGGCGGACGTGTTCGCGGTCGGCCCGGCCCAGGCCAGTGCGATTCGCATCAGCCTGGCCGCCGCACGCAGCCGCGCCGAACTCAAGCAGGCGCTGGAACGCATCGCCGCCGCCTGGCCGTTATGAACGCCCCTTGCACCTTCACAGTAATAAGTGTCAGCTATGATCCGTGAAATTCACGATAAGGAACCGTGCATGTCCCTTTCTACAGACGGCGCTTTTATCGTCGTCAACACTGCCGAACAAGCCGTTGACCGCCTGGCTGCGCTGCACAAGCGCGCCACCGAGGGCCTGAGCCAGGCGCTCAAGCGCTACCTGAAGGACCGCGTGCGGCCAGGTGCCGAGGAACAGGAGCTGTTTCGCTACCCCGAACTGCGCCTGACCTACGATTGCCAGGGTGAAGTGCCGACCACCGTGCGCGCCTACGCCAAGGTGCAGGTGCCCGGCACCTACAGCGTCACCATCACCCACCCGGCGGCATTTCGTAAATACCTGCTCGAGCAGCTGCAGCCGCTGATGGCCGACTTCACCCTGACCGTCGAAGTCGGCGTCAGCCAGCAGTACATTCCCTATCCCTACGTGGTGGAGCAGGGCGACGAGCTGGCCGGCTCCGGGGTGACTGCGGCCGAGCTGGCGCGGGTGTTCCCGAGCACCGACCTGTCCGCCGCCACCGATGGCACGGCCGACGGTTTGTACGATTGGGAGAACACCCACCCGCTGCCGCTGGCGCTGTTCGACGCCGCGCGGGTGGACTTTTCCCTGCGCCGCCTGGTGCATTACACCGGCAGCGACTGGCGCCATGTGCAGCCGTGGATTCTGCTGACCAACTACCACCGCTACGTCGACCAGTTCATCCGCCACGGCCTGGACATGCTTAACGCCGAGTCACGTTTCGAGCGCATGGTGCTGCCCGGCAATATCGTCATTTCGCGTGGCATGCCGGAAGGCGAGATGCAGGCGATCATCGAGACGGTGGTCTGGCACCGCTACCAGATGCCGGCCTACCACCTGCAGGCCGCCGACGGCGACGGCATCACCCTGGTGAACATCGGCGTCGGCCCGTCCAACGCCAAGAACATCACCGATCACCTGGCCGTGCTGCGCCCGCATTGCTGGCTGATGATCGGCCACTGCGGCGGCCTGCGGCAGTCGCAGACCATCGGCGACTACGTGCTGGCCCACGCCTACATGCGCCGCGACGGCATTCTCGACCGCGTGCTGCCGCCGCACATCCCGCTGCCGGCCCTGGCCGAGGTACAGCAGGCGCTGCAGGATGCTGCCGCGCAAGTGACCGGCGAGCGTGGGGATGACCTCAAGCGGCGCCTGCGTACCGGCACCGTGCTGACCTACGATGATCGCAACTGGGAGCTGCGCTGGGCCCAGGAGCGGCCGCTGATCAACCTGTCGCGTGCCGTGGCGGTGGATATGGAAAGCGGTACCATCGCCGCCCAGGGCTATCGCCTGCGTGTGCCGTACGGCACCTTGCTGTGCGTGTCGGACAAGCCGCTGCACAGCGAGATCAAGCTGCCGGGTGCGGCGGGGGCGTTCTACGAGCGGGCGGTGACCCAGCACCTGCACATCGGTATCACCGCACTGGATCTGCTGCGCGGCCAGCTCAACTCGCTGCACTCGCGCAAACTGCGCAGCTTCGACGAGCCGCCGTTCCGCTGAGGACGTTGCGCTGAGAGCCTGTTCATAATCTTTCAGCCCAGGCTCATAAATTTTGGCAGCTAAGTGGCGGGAGCGGTCGTTCGCGTAATCCGTAGGAGGGGCTTTAGCCCCGAGCTCTTTGCTCCCTAATACAGCTCGGGGCTAAAGCCCCTCCTACAAAAGCAACAGCGCCGGATGTCCGCTTTTGCTTTGTAGTTGCCGCTTTAGGCGCATAAAGATCTTGAGCAGGCTCCAAGAGCAAGCCGCGCCGGGCAATCCGGCGCGGTGCTTTACTTGCGGTTTTTACCCACCATCATCTTCCAGCGGTTGCGGTTGAGCAGCACGTAGCCGGTGAGCTGCATGCCCGCGGCGATCACCAGGCTGCGGGTCAGGTCCGGGTCGGCGGGGCGTGGGCCGTTGTAGATCTGGTACAGGGCGTACAGCACGCCGATCAGGCCGAGAATGAAGAACACCAGACCGAGAATGGTCAGGCGGTGAAGCTTGCGTGGCAGCATGGCAGCACATCGTCATGGAGAGCGGGGCGGCCAAACTAACTCGGAATCCGCACCGGCGCCAGCCACTCTGGCCTATCAAGTGTGCGCGGATGGGCTAGATTGATTGGCAGGCATCCATCTGTTCGCCGAGTCGCCATGCTGAAGAAAATCCCCACCCACGCCGTGCGCATCGGCATGTTCATCCAGGGCTTCGATGGCAACTGGCTGTCGCACCCGTTCTGGAAAAGCCGCTTCGTCATCGACGACGCCGAGGATCTGGCCCGTGTGCGCCAGAGCGGTGTCAGCGGTGTGTGGATCGATACCAGCAAGGGGCTGGACCTCCCCGGCCCTACCAGCGCCGCGCCGCCGCCTGCACCGGCTGTTGCCGAGGCACCGCCGGTGGTGGCCGCCGTGCCGGTGCACAGCTGCAGCGTGCGCGACGAGTTGCAGCGCGCCGCCAAGCTGATCAAGCGTTCGAAGAAGGCGGTCACCGAGCTGTTCCAGGAGGCGCGCCTGGGCAACGCCATCAACGTCGAGGGCTGCATGCCGCTGGTCGCCGATATCAGCGAGTCGCTGGCGCGCAACAGCTCGGCGCTGCTCGGCCTGGCGCGGCTCAAGCACAAGGATGAATACACCTACCTGCATTCGGTGGCGGTGTGTGCGCTGATGCTGTCGCTGGCCCGGCAACTGGGCCTGGACGAGGAGCACGCCCGGGAAGCCGGCCTGGCCGGGCTGCTCCACGACGTCGGCAAGATGGCCATGCCCCTGGAGGTGCTGAACAAGCCCGGCAGCCTGACCGATGCCGAGTTCGCCATCATGCGCAGCCATCCCGAGCGCGGCCACGCCATGCTGCTGGCGGCCGGCTCGCTGCCCGAGTCGACGCTGGACGTCTGCCTGCATCACCACGAAAAGTACGACGGCAGCGGTTATCCCGGCCACCTCGCCGGGGAGGGCATCAGCCTGCTGGCGCGGATGGGCGCGGTGTGCGACGTATACGACGCCATCACCTCCAACCGCCCCTACAAACATGCCTGGAACCCGGCCGAGTCCCTGGCGCGCATGGCGCAGTGGACGGGCCACTTCGACACCCGGGTGTTCCATGCCCTGGTGCGCACGGTGGGGATCTACCCGCTGGGTTCGCTGGTGCGTTTGGAGTCCGGGCGGCTTGGCGTGGTGGTCGACCTGCTGCCGGACAAGCTGACCACCCCGGTGGTGCGGGTGTTCTTCTCGGCGAAGAACAGGGCGGCCATCGTGCAGCAGGAGTTGGACCTTTCCCGGCCGGGGGTCAATGACCGCATCGTCAGCCGCGAGGACCCGGCCGAGTGGGGCTTCAGCAACCTCGACGACTTCTGGCGCTAGGCCCTGTACGAACCGTAGCGGCGTTCGCAGACCCTCGTTCAGGCCTGCGCGGCCAAGGGCAGCTGCACGATAAACCGCGTGCCGTTCCCCGCAGGCACGCAGCGCGCCTGGCCTCCATGGGCCTGGGCGATGGCCCTGACCACCGCCAGGCCCAGGCCGCTGCCGCCGCTGTGGCGCGAACGGGAGGGCTCGCCGCGGCGGAACGCCTCGAACACCTGGGCAGCCAGTTCGGCGTCGATGCCCGGGCCGTTGTCCGTGACGCTCAGTTGGTAGCCGTCAGCCGCCACGCCGGCCTCGATGCGCAGCACGCCGGGGTCGGCATGGGCCAGGGCATTTTCCAGCAGGGCGCCCAGCGCCTGGCGCAGGCGAAATTCGTCGCAGACCACGCAGGTTTTCTCATCCAGCTGCAACTGCAGCGCGAAGCCGCGGGCCTGCAAGCGGTTGGCGAAGGCCTGTACGGTGGCCGCGATGCCTTCGGCGGGGCAGGTGGTCGCGAGGTCGAGCTGCAGATGGTCGCTGTCATTGAGGCTCAGCACGCGCAGGTCTTCGATCAGCCGGCCAAGCCCCTCGACCTGGCGCAGCAGCCCTTCGAAGGTCTCGGTGCTGGGTGGGAACACGCCTTCGGCCAGGCCTTGAAGGCGCCCGCGCAGGATGGTCACCGGGGTGCGCAGCTCGTGGGCCACCGCGGCGTTCCAGAACTGCTGTTCGCGGGTCACGCTCTGCAGGCGTTCGGCCATGGTGTTGAAGTCGCGCACCAGTTGGCCGGTTTCGCCGAGCGCCCGGTCATCCGGCGCGGCACGGGCCTGCAGGTTGCCCTGGGCGATTTCCCGCAGGCTGTGGGCCACCGAGTTGAGCGGGGTAAGAATACGCCGTGACAGGCGGACGCCCACGTAGCCGGCGATGCCCAGCGCCGCCAGGAGGGTGCCGACCATCCACAGCAGCTCGATGCCGGACGGCACCCAGGTTTCCGAGATGCTGCCGGGCGCGAGGGTTGAGGCCACGGCGTAGAACGCGTAGCTGCCGACGATCGACAGCAGGATCACGCCCGCCGCCATGATGCTCAGCGACAGCAGAATCTGCCGGCGCAGGCTCACTGCGCCGCTCATGTGCCGCTCCCGAAGCGATAGCCGACGCCACGCACGCTGACCGGCGTGCCGTGGATGCCGAGTTGTTCGAGTTTGCGGCGCAGCTTGCTGATATGGCTGTCCACGGTGCGTTCCTGGGTGTCGCCTTCGGGCAGGCAGCCGACCAGCAGTTCGGCGCGGCTGAACACCCGCCTAGGGGTGCGCATCAGGGTGACCAGGATCTTGAACTCGGTCAGGGTCAGGTCGAGGGCGTGCTGCCGGTCTTCGCTGATCACCGTGGCTTCGTGGTTATCCAGGTCGACCTGGAACTGGCCGACGCGCAACAACTTGTTGCCCGCTGCGCCGGTGGTTTTGGCGCGGCGCAGCACGGCGCTGACCCGGGCCACCACCTCGGCCGGGTTGAACGGCTTGACCACGTAGTCGTCGGCGCCGATGCGCAGGCCCATCAACTTGTCGATGTCCTGGTCCAGGGCGGTGAGCATGATCACCGGGGTGTCGCCACGGTGGCGGATTTCGGCGAGCACCTGCCAGCCGTCCAGGCGCGGCATCTGCACGTCGAGCAGCACCAGATCGGGCTTGAGCGTCTGGTGCTGGGCCAGGGCCTCCTGGCCGTCCCGGGCGTGCACGCTGCGCAGGCCGCCCCGCTGCAGGTAGGCGGCGAGGATCTCGGCGATCTCGCTCTCGTCCTCGGCGATCAGGATCAGCGCATCCTGGCGGGGTGTGGATGTGGGCGGCAACGTCATGAATTTCACCTTTTCGTCTGCCTCCACATTATCTCCACAAAAGCTCGAATCAATCCCGATTGTTTGCACCGACACTCGCCTCCTGATGCTGCGCCAGGTGCGCAGGCAACGAAACATCTGCGAGGTCGGTGAGGTTATGGGAAGTCGAAGAGGGCGGTACGTCATGGGCCTGTGCCTGTGCGCCCTGATACTGGGCGGTTGTGATTCGGCGCAGCAGGAGGCACAACCGGAACCCGTGCAGGTGTCGGTCATGGCGCTGACACCGCAGACCCTGGAGGTCAGCGAGGATCTGCCCGGGCGCGTCGCCGCCCTCAGAACCGCCGAGATTCGCCCGCAGGTCAGCGGTATCGTGCAGCGCCGGCTGTTCGAGCAGGGCGCCGACATCCAGGCTGGCGCCGCACTGTTCGAGATCGACGCCGCACCGTTCAAGGCCGAGGTGCAAACCGCGGCGGCCGCCCTCGAGCGCGCCCAGGCCGTGCTGGCCCGTGCGCGCATCCAGGCCGAGCGCCTGCAGCCGCTGGTGCGCGCCGAAGCGATCAGCCAGCAGGTCTACGACGATGCCGCCTCGCAGCGCGAACAGGCGGCCGCAGACGTGGCCCAGGCCGAGGCGGTGCTGGCGCGCAAGCGCCTGGACCTCAAGTTCGCCACCGTCAGCGCACCGATTGCCGGTCGCGTCGACCAGGCCCAGGTCTCCGAAGGCGCCCTGGTGGCGACCACCGACACGACGCCCATGGCCACCGTCCAGCAGATCGACCAGGTGTATATCGACGTGCGTGAGTCGGCCAGCAGCCTGGAGCGCTGGCGCCATGCCCTGGGCAGCAGGCTGGCCCCTGGCGCCAACGGCGTACCGGTGCAGGTGCTCGACAGCAGCGGCACGGCCTATGGGCTGAGCGGCAGGATCCTGTTCTCCGGGATCAGCGTGGATGCCGGCACCGGCAACCTGCTGCTGCGCGTGCAGGTCGACAACCCCAACCACCAGCTGCTGCCGGGCATGTACGTGCTGGCGCGGGTGCCGCGGGCGCACTATGCCGATGCCCTGAGCGTGCCGCAACAGGCGGTGCTGCGCCGTGATGGCCAGGCCAGCGTGTGGGTGGTCGACGCCAGTGAGAGGGTGCAGCGCGTGCCGGTCGAGCTCGGTGAGCTGGTGGCGCGTCGCTACCGCATCGCCTCCGGGCTCAGCGCCGGCCAGCGGGTGGTGATCGAAGGCCTTGAGCGCCTGGAGGAGGGCGTTGCGGTCAATGCCCGGGCTTGGCAGTCCGCCACCGCTGGCGAGCTGGCCGGCTCGCCCGCGCGTTGATCAGGAGAATTTCCCATGCCGCAGTTCTTTATAAACCGCCCGGTGTTCGCCTGGGTCATCGCCCTGTTCATCGTGCTGCTCGGCGTCATCGCCATTCCGCAGTTGCCGATCGCCCGCTACCCCTCGGTGGCGCCGCCCTCGGTGACGCTGTACGCCAGCTACCCGGGCGCCACGCCTAAGACCCTCAACGATTCGGTGGTCAGCCTGGTCGAGCGCGAGCTGTCCGGGGTCAAGAACCTGTTGTACTTCGAGTCTTCGGTGGACACCTCGGGTACCGCGCAGATCACTGCCACCTTCAAGCCGGGCACCGATCCCGAGCTGGCCCAGGTGGATGTGCAGAACCGCATCAAGGCGGTCGAGCCGCGCCTGCCCCAGGTGGTACGCCAGAGCGGCCTGCAGGTGGAATCCGCCGCCTCGGGCTTTCTGCTGATGATCGGCATGACCTCCCCGGACGGCCAGTTCGACGAGGTGCTGCTGGGCGACTATCTGGCGCGCAATATCGTCCCGGAACTGCGGCGCATCGAGGGCGTCGGCCGCGTGCAGCTGTTCGGCGCCGAGCAGGCGCTGCGCATCTGGGTCGACCCCAACAAGCTGACCGCCTTTGGCCTGACCATGGGCGACCTGGCCCAGGCCATCGAAGGGCAGAACGCGCAGATCGCGCCCGGTCGGGTTGGCGACGAGCCGGCATTGCCGGGGCAACGGCTGACCGTGCCACTGACCGTCGAAGGCCAGTTGGAAACCCCCGAGCAGTTCGCCGCCGTGGTGCTGCGTGCCACTGCCGATGGCGCGCGGGTGACCATTGGCGATGTCGCCCGGGTCGAGCTGGGCGCGCAGTCCTATGGGTTTTCCAACCGCGAGAACGGCGTGTCGGCGACCAGCGCGGCCATCCAGCTGTCACCGGGTGCCAATGCCGTGCGCACGGCCCAGGCGGTGCGCGACCGGCTCGCCGGGCTGGCGTCGAGCATGCCCGCGGGCATGAACTATTCGGTGCCATTCGATACCGCGCCGTTCGTCAAGGTGTCCATCGAGAAGGTGATCTACACCCTGCTCGAGGCCATGGCGCTGGTGTTCCTGGTGATGTTCCTGTTCCTGCAGAACATGCGCTACACGCTGATCCCGGCCATCGTCGCACCGATTGCGCTGCTCGGCACCTTTGCGGTGATGCTGCTGGCCGGCTTCTCGATCAACTCGCTGACCATGTTCGGCATGGTGCTGGCCATCGGCATCATCGTCGACGACGCCATCGTGGTGGTCGAGAACGTCGAGCGGCTGATGGCCACCCGTGACCTGTCGCCGCGGGAGGCGACCCTGCAGGCGATGAAGGAGATCACCGGCGCGGTGATCGGCATCACCCTGGTGCTCATCGCGGTGTTCATTCCCATGGCCTTCGCCAGCGGTTCGGTGGGCGTGATCTACCAGCAGTTCACCCTGTCGATGGCGGTGTCGATCCTGTTCTCGGCGTTCCTGGCGCTGACCCTGACCCCCGCGCTGTGCGCCACGCTGCTGCGCCCGGTGAGTGCTGACCATCACGAAAAACGCGGTTTCTTCGGCGCCTTCAACCGCGGCTTCGAGCGCCTGACCGAGCGCTACACCGGGCGCGTTAGCCGGCTGGTCGGGCGCAGCGGGCGGATGATGGTGGTGTTCGTGCTGCTCTGCGGCGTGCTGGCCCTCGCCGCGCAGCAGCTGCCGTCATCGTTCCTGCCGGAGGAAGATCAGGGCTATTTTATGACCTCCATCCAGTTGCCGACGGGCGCCACCAGCGAGCGCACCCTGGATGTGGTCAAGCGCTTCGAGGCCCACGTGGCCACCCGCCCGGCGCTGGACGCCAACCTGGTGGTGCAGGGCTTCAGCTTTTCGGGTTCCGGCACCAACGCGGCGATGGCCTTCACCATGCTCAAGGACTGGGATCAGCGTAATGGCGCCACCGCCGGCGAGGAAGCGGCGCTGGCTCAGGCGGCCATGGCCGATAACGTCGAGGGCACGGTGATGAGCCTGATGCCGCCGGCCATCGACGAGCTGGGTACCTCGTCGGGCTTCACCCTGTTCCTGCAGGATCGCGGCAACCGCGGCGAAGCCGCACTGCTGGAGGCCCAGGCACAGCTGCTGGAGCTGGCCGGGCAGAGCAGGATCGTCAGCGACGTGTACCCCGACGGCCTGCCGCCGGGCGAGAGCATTCGCCTCAACATCGACCGGCCCAAGGCCGAGGCCATGGGCCTGTCGTTCACGGCGGTGAGCAGCACGCTGTCGGCGGCCATGGGCTCGCTGTACGTCAACGACTTCCCCAACGCCGGGCGCATGCAGCAGGTGATTCTGCAGGCCGACGCGCCGGCGCGCATGCAACTCGACGACGTGCTCGACCTGCGGGTGCGCAATGCCAGCGGCGGCATGGTGCCGCTGCGCGAAGTGGTGACCCCGGTGTGGAGCGAGTCGCCGCAGCAGATGATGCGCTTCCAGGGCTTCCCGGCGGTGCGCATTTCCGGTGGCGCGGCGCCTGGCGTTTCCAGCGGTGTGGCGATGGCCGAGATGGAGCGCCTGGTCACCGAATTGCCCCAGGGCTACGCGGTCGCCTGGACCGGGCAATCGCTGCAGGAGCGCCAGTCGGCGGCCCAGGCGCCGATGCTCATGGTGCTCTCGGCGTTGGTGGTGTTCCTGGTGCTGGCGGCGCTGTACGAGAGCTGGTCGATCCCCCTGTCGGTGATGCTGGTGGTGCCCCTGGGCCTGCTCGGTGCGGTGGCCGCGGTGATGCTGCGCGGCTTGCCCAACGACGTGTTCTTCAAGGTGGGGATGATCACCATCATCGGCCTGTCGGCGAAGAACGCCATCCTGATCGTCGAGTTCGCCCGCCAGCTGCATGGCGAAGGTCGCTCGCTGGTGGACGCTGCGGTGACCGCCGCGCGCCTGCGCCTGCGGCCAATCCTGATGACTTCCCTGGCCTTCACCCTGGGCGTGGTGCCGTTGATGCTCGCCTCCGGCGCCAGTGCCGAAACCCAGCACGCCATCGGCACCGGGGTGTTCGGCGGCATGCTCAGCGGCACCCTGTTGGCGGTGTTCTTCGTGCCGTCGTTCTTCGTGTTCGTGATGGGACTGCAGGAACGCTTCCAGGGTTGGCGCGCACGGCGCAGCCCTGGCTTGCCGCAGCTCGGTGAGGAGAAATGATCATGCGTTCGTTCGTGGTAATCGCTCTGGTCGGCCTCCTGTCGGCCTGTTCCATGACGCCGGAACTGGAGCGCCCGGCCCCACCGGTGCCGGCCAGCTTTCCGGATTCCGGCAATGCCGCCCTGGCCCATGGCGACGCCGTGCCTGCCAGCGAAATGGGCTGGCGCACCATGTTCGCCGACCCGCAATTGCAGCGGCTGATCGAGCTGGCCCTGGCGCACAACCGCGACCTGCGCCTTGCCGCGTTGAACGTCGATGCCGCGCGCGCGATGTTCAATATCCAGCAGTCCACACGCCTGCCGTCGGTGTCGCTGGATGCCAGCCACAGCCGCGAGCGGGCGCTGGCCCAGGGCAATAGCGGCGAGTCGCGCCGCGAGGTGAATAACCAGGTCGCGGTGAACGTCGGCACCAGCGCCTTCGAGCTGGACCTGTTCGGCCGCGTGCGCTCGCTGTCCGATGCGGCGCTGGCCCGCTACCTGGCCAGCGAGCAGGGCCGCGATGCGGCGCAGATCGCCCTGATCGGTGCGGTGGCCGACGCCTACTTCGCCCGTCAGCTGGCCGACGAGCAACGTCAGCTGGCGCAGCGCACCTTGGAGGACTGGCAGCAGTCCCTGAGGCTCGCCCGCCTGCTGCAGGACGCCAAGCAGAACGGCGGCCTGGATATCGCCCAGGCCGAGGGCCAGGTGGCCAGCGCCGAGGCCGACCTGCAGGCCCGTCAGCGGGCGTTCGCCCAGGCTGGCAATGCGCTGCAGTTGCTGGTCGGTGAGCAATTGCCGGCTGACCTGCCGGCGCCGCGGGTGCTCGCGCTACAACCGCTGGTGGCACGTCTGCCGGCCGGCCTACAGTCGGACATGCTGCTGCTGCTGCGCCCGGACATTCGCCAGGCCGAACAGACCCTCAGTGCGGCCAATGCCGATATCGGCGCGGCGCGGGCGGCGTTCTTCCCGCAGGTGTCGCTGACCGCCTCGTTCGGCTATGCCAGCACCTCCCTGGGCAGCCTGTTCGACCCGAGCCGCCAGGTGTGGCGCTTCGCACCGCAGATCTCGCAGCCGTTATTCCAGGCAGGGCGACTGCGTGCCGAACTGCGTCTGGCCAAGGTGCGCGAGTCCGAGGCGGTGGCTCAGTACGAGCGCGCCATCCAGATCGCCTTCCGCGAAGTGGCCGATGCCCTGGCCGGGACGGCCACCCTGGACAGCCAGATCGAGGCGCAAACCCGCGTGGTGGCCAGCGCTCAGCGCCGCGTGGCGCTGTCCGGGCTGCGCTATGGGGCCGGGGTCGATGGTCGCCTGGAGCTGCTGGATGCTCAGCGCGGGCTGTACGCCGCGCAGCAAACCTTGCTGGAACTGCGCCGCGAAGCGGTCGTCAACAGCGTGGCACTTTACAAGGCGCTTGGTGGCGGCCTGCGTGAGCGCACTATCATCACCGCCGCGAGCAGCACCGCGCCCACCCCCGAACATCGAGAGCAGTAGTCATGTTGCGTGCCGTACCCAAACGCTGGTTGATTCTTGTCGCCGTGATGCTGGCCTTCACGCCCATCGTCATCGACATGACCATCCTGCATATCGCAGTGCCGTCGCTGACCCAGGCACTCGGCGCCACGAGCACCGAAATCCTCTGGATCATCGACATTTATCCGCTGCTGATGGCCGGCTTGCTGGTGCCCATGGGCACCCTGGCCGACCGGGTGGGCAACCGGCGCATTCTGCTCACCGGCCTCAGCGTGTTCGGCGTGGCGTCGACGCTGGCGGCGTTCGCGCCCACCCCGGCGCTGCTGATCGGCGCCCGGGTACTGCTGGCCCTGGGTGGGGCGATGATCATGCCCTGCGTGCTGGGCATCATCCGTCGCACCTTCGAGGACGAGCGCGAGCGGGCCATGGCCCTCGGCCTGTGGGGCACCGTCGGCGCGGCCGGTGCGGCAGTCGGCCCGCTGATCGGTGGCGCACTGCTCGAGCATTTCTGGTGGGGCTCGGTGTTCCTGATCAACGTGCCGGTGATGGCGGTGGTGATTCCGGTCGCCTTCCTGCTCCTGCCGCGCGTCGAGGAGACCACGCCGGGCAGGTGGGCCATCGGCCAGGCGCTGGTCCTGATCGCCGGCATCATCAGCGTGGTCTACGCCATCAAGGCCGGCGTCGGCGCCACCCAGTCGCTGCCGGTCGCCCTGCTGGTGCTGTTCATGGGCCTGGCGTTGCTGACCCTGTTCGCCCGCCAGCAGTTGCGCTCGGCCGAACCGATGCTCGACCTGTCGCTGTTCGGCCGCCCGGTATTGCTGGCCGGCCTGATCATGGCGGTAGTGGCCATCGGCGCCCTGGCCGGGGTGGAACTGACCCTGGCGATGGAGCTGCAGTACGTGCTCGACAAGTCGCCGCTGCAGGCCGGCATCTTCATGATTCCGATCATGGCGGCTGCGGCGGTCGGTGGGCCCCTGGCCGGTTACCTGTCCAACCGCTTCGGCCTGCGCTGGGTGGCCAGCCTGGCGCTGCTGGTTTCCGCTGGCGCCCTGGGTTTCGTGGCCTTCGCCGACCTGCATGACCCGGGCCTGAGCGTGCCAGCCGTGCTCGCGGTATTGGGGCTGGCGCTGAGCATCGGCCTGACCGCCTCGTCGATCGCCATCATGGGCGCGGTGGAGGCCAGCAAGGGCGGCGCGGCAGGCGCCCTGGAGGCCACCGCCTACGAGCTGGGCACCGGGCTGGGGATCACCTTCTTCGGCGTGTTCATGTCCAGCGTGTACGGCCACACCATCGGCTTGCCCAGGGAGCTGGCGGCGCCGCTGGCCGAGCGCGCGGTGCGCTCGATCGGCGACAGTTACCTGGTCGCTGCCGAGTTGCCGGTCGAACAGGCCAGTGCCCTGATCGAGGCAGCCAAGGCGGCTTTTTCCAGCACCCACTCGGTGCTGCTCAGCACCTCGGCGGTGTTGATCGGCGTGCTGGGGCTGGTGGTATTCAGGTTGTTCAAGGGGTATCGCGGACAAAGCGCCCACTAGGCTCGGTACGAAAAGTACCTGCGCCCGAGTCGTTTCATTCAGGCCTCGAGATTTCATGATCCTCTTGGGCGACATGAAGGAGGCGGCTGCAAGGCAAAAGCGACCATCGAGTGTAGGAGGGGCTTTAGCCCCGAGCTTTTTATCAAGGCAAACAAAGAACTCGAGGCTAAAGCCTCTCCCACGAGTTACGCGACCGGCCGCTCTCGCCACTTTGCAGTCAAAGCGCTAAGTTCGAGCCGACAGCCCGTGAAGGGATTAAAAAACGGGCCGCCACTGCAGCGGCCCGGTATTTCAGAGAACGGCGTCACCACACGGCGATATGCGAGTCGGCGCGCGGCTCGGTGCCGCCGCATAGCACGCCGGTTTGTGGATCACGCACGATGATCTGCCCGCGGCCGTAGTCGGTGGAGTCGCAGGCAACGCTGACCTCGTGGCCCAGGCGTGCCAGGGCCGCGGCCAGGTCCCGCGAGGCGGCCTGTTCGATGCCGACCTTGTTGTCGCCCAGCCACTGCCAGCGCGGTGCGTCGAGGGCGGCCTGGGGGTTGAGGCCGAAATCGACCAGGTTCATGACTATCTGCACGTGGCCCTGGGGCTGCATGTAGCCGCCCATCACGCCGAAGGGCGCGACCGCTTCGCCGTCCTTGGTCAGAAAACCGGGGATGATGGTGTGGAAGGTCTTCTTGCCGGCGACCAGGGTGTTGGCGTGGTTGGCTTCCAGGCTGAATTCCTGGCCACGGTTCTGCAGGGCGATGCCGCTGTCGGGCACCACCACGCCGGAGCCGAAGCCGTGGTAGTTGCTCTGGATGAACGACACCATGTTGCCTTCGCCATCGGCGCTGGCCAGGTACACGGTGCCGCTGGCGTGCGGGTCACCGGCTTGTGGTTGCCGGGCGCGTTCGCCGATCAGCTTGCGGCGTCGCTCGGTGTAGCCGGGGCTGAGCAGGTCGGCCACCGCGACACGCATGTGCTCGGCGTCGGTGATGTGATGCAGGCCGTCGGCGTAGGCCAGCTTCAACGCCTCGATCTGGCGGTGCCAGGTCTGCAGGCTGTCACGATGGTCGAACTCGAAGCCCTGGAGAATCTGCAGGGTCATCAGGGCGACCAGGCCCTGGCCGCTGGGCGGGATTTCCCACACGTCATAACCGCGGTAGTTGATGCTGATCGGCTCGACCCAGCGTGGCTTGTAGGCCTGCAGGTCTGTCTTGCGCAGGTAGCCGCCGGCGGCGCGCGACGCCTGGTCGATGCGCTCGGCGATCTCGCCGCGGTAGAAGCTCTCGCACGCGCTGTCGGCCAGCGCCTGCAGGGTGCGGGCCTGGGCCGGGTTGCGGAACAGCTCGCCGGCTCGTGGCGCACGGCCGTCGATCAGGAAGGTGTCGAACCAGGCCTGCAGGGCCGGCTCGCGGTGCGCGGAGAATTCCTCCAGGGCCACCTGCCACTGGTGGGCGACCACCGGCGACAGCGGAAAGCCATCGGCGGCCAGGCTGATCGCCGGTGCCAGCAGTTCGGCGAACGGCAGGCGGCCGAAGCGTCGCGACAGTTCGGCCCAGGCCGATGGGCAGCCCGGCACGGTGACCGGTGTCCAGCCGTAGGTGGGCATCTGCGTGTGGCCGGCGGCCTTCACGGCGTCGATGTTCAGGGCGGCGGGGGCGTGGCCGCTGGCGTCCAGGCCATGCAGCTGGCCCTTGACCCAGACCAGGGCGAAGGCATCACCGCCGATGCCGCAGCCGGTAGGCTCGACCACCGTCAGGGCGGCGGCGGTGGCGATGGCCGCATCGATGGCATTGCCGCCGCGACGCATGATGTCGATGCCGGCTTCGGCGGCCAGGGGTTGCGAGGCGGCTACCATGCCGCGCCTGGCAAATACGCTCTGGCGCTGCGAGGCATAGGGATAGCGGTGGGCGGAAAAACTCAGCATGCGGATATCTCCGGCAGGACGCGGCTCAGGAACGCCCGCGTACGCGGGTGGCTGGGGGCGCTGAAAATCTGTTCGGGCGGGCCTTGTTCGATCAGTTCACCCTGATCGAGCACCACCACGCGGTCGGCCACTTCCCGGGCGAAGCCCATTTCGTGGGTGACCACCACCATGGTCATGCCCTGTTCGGCCAATTGTTTCATCACCTGCAGCACTTCACCGACGGTTTCCGGGTCCAGGGCACTGGTCGGTTCGTCGAACAGCATCGCCTGGGGCTTCATCGCCAGGGCGCGGGCGATGGCCACGCGCTGCTGCTGGCCACCGGAAAGCATAGACGGGTAGTGGTCGGCCTTGTCGGCCAGGCCCACCTGCTTGAGCAGCTGACGAGCGTGTTCCAGGGCCTGCGCCTTGCCGACGCCGAGTACCTGGATCGGCGCCTCGATGATGTTCTGCAGGGCGGTCATGTGCGGGAACAGGTTGAAGCGCTGGAACACCATGCCGATGTCGCGGCGCTGGCGAGCGATATTGCGCTCGCTGTCGCGCACCAGGGAGCCATCGGCGCGCTCGCGGTAACCCATGGGCTGGCCGTTGACGCGAATGCGCCCGCCCTGGATCTCCTCGAGCAGGTTGATGCAGCGGATGAAGGTGGTCTTGCCGGAGCCCGAGGCGCCGATCAGCACCACCACCTCGCCGCGTTTGACCTGCAGCGATACGCCCTTGAGGATCTGCAGGTCGCCGAAGGACTTCTCGATATCCAGCGCTTCGATGACCAGATCCTGATTGCCGTTCTGCATCTCAACGCCCCCTCAAGAATTTTGCCGTGTAGCTGCCGAACATCCGTTTGGAGGCCGTGGCCGGGCGCCGGTCGGATTGCCCGAAGCGGCGCTCCAGCCAGGTCTGGAAGAAGCCCCACAGGGTGGTCAGCGCCAGGAAGTAGATGGCCACCACCAGGTACAGCTCGAACACCCGGAAGGTCGCCGAGGTGATCATCTGGGTGCTGAGCAGCAGCTCCTGCACGCCGATCACGCTGACCAGGGTGGTGTTCTTGAGCATCAGGTTGAACTCGTTACCCAGCGGCGGCACGATGATGCGAAACGCCTGGGGCAGCACGATGCGGCGCATCAGCTTGGCGAATGTCATGCCCAGGGAACGGCCGGCCTCGTACTGGCCCTTGTCCACCGCGCCGATGCCGGCCCGCATGATCTCCGCCATATAGGCACCTTCATTGAGGCCCAGGGCAATGATCGCCGCCTGCAGGTTGCCCGGTATCACCACCCAGCCCAGGTCCAGGTCTTCGAAGCGGAAGATGCCGCCCGCCGCCAGCGCCGTGTACAGAAAGACGATCTGCACCAGCAGCGGCGTGCCGCGCATCAGCCACACATAGAAGCGTGCCGGCGCCTGGATGAACGGGTTGCCCGACAGGCGCATCAGCGCCGTCAGCAGCCCGATCACGCAGCCCAGGGCCATCGCCAGCACGGCGATCACGCAGGTCATCCACAGCGCGCGCAGGTACACGTCACTGGGCTGCAGCAGGTACTGCCAGAAGATGTCCCAATTGAAATTCATCCAGGTGGCCCTCAGTCCAGCTTGTCACTGGCGACGTGCCACTTGGCGAGCAACGCGGCGTAGCTGCCGTCGGCGCGCATGTCGTCGATGATCTGCTGTACCGCGGCAGACAGCTGCTGGTCATCCTTGCGGATGCCGATGCCGGTGAGGATGCGCCCGAACGCCGGCACGCCTTCCTGGAACAGGTCGGGGGCCATCGCCGCGTAGTAGCCGGCGGTTTCCACGGTGGTGCCGTAGGCGTCGACCTGGTTGATGCGCAGTGCCTGGAAGGCGTCGGTGTCGGTGTTGTAGACCACCAGTTTCATCGGTGCCCTGCCGGCCTCCGCCAGCTTGTCGTTCTCGGCGTCGAGCAGGGTCTTGATGGTCGAGCCGTTGAGCACGGCGATCTTCTGGCCGGACAGGTCATCGAGCGCCTTGATGTTCCTGGGGTTGCCCTTGGGCACCACCACCGACTGGCTGGAGTACATGTAGTTGACGATGTCGATCACCTCGCGGCGCTCCGGCTTGTCGAACAGCTGGTCGACGATCAGGTCGCACTGGCTGGCCAGCAGCGCCGGCACCAGCCCCGAGAACGGCGTGACGCGCCACGACACCTGCTTGTCGCCCAGGCGCTTGGCGATCTCCATGCCCAGGTCGATGGCCAGGCCGGTCGGCTTTTGCGCGGCGTCGAAGGACACCAGCGGCGGCGAGTCCATGCCCGAGCAATAGGTCAGCTTGCCGACGTCCTTGAGGCGATCCGGCACGGCGGGTGCGGCCGTGGCCAGGGAAGCGGCCAGACCCAGGGATACGGCGGCGACGAGAGAGCATGAAAGGCGCATGGTGGTACTCCGTTTGCTGTGATCGAGAGGGCAGCAGTGAAGTGGGAGAGAGGCGACCGTCGGCGGTCGTCCGCTTGTTATTGTTCGCTTTGCAGGAATAGCGTCAGGGCCGGCAAGGTGCCCTCGATGTGCGCGCGGATCACCCGTTCGGCCAGGTCGGCGTCACGGGTGCGCAGGGCATCGAGAATCTGCGCGTGCTCCTCGCGGCCGCTGAGCGGCTTCTCGCCGTGTTCGAGCCACAGGCGCATCGGTGCCTCGATCAGCGAGTAGAGCGCGACGATCTGTTTCATCAGTCGCGGGCGCTCGCTGATGCTGCACAGGTACTCGTGGAAGATGCGGTGACGCACCACCCACTGGGCGGTGTCATGACGGCACTCGTCCATGTCGTCGAGCAGTCGCTCCAGCAGGGTCAGGTGGCGCTCGGTCACCTTGCCCACCGCCACCCGGATCGCCAGGCCCTCGAGGGCGCTGCGCATCTCGAACACCTCGCGCATCTCCTCGATGTCCAGGCCGCTGACCACCGCACCGCGGTTGGGGCGCAGGGTGACCAGGCCCTGGGCATCCAGGCGGCGGAAGGCTTCACGCACCGGCATACGGCTGGTGCCGATCTCGGCGGCGATGTCCTCGGCCACCAGGCGGTCACCCTTGCGGTAACGGCCGGCGCAGATCGCCGCGAGCAGGAAGTTGTAGGCCTCTTCTTCGGCGGTCACGGGTTGACGCTGGGCGTAGAGCGGAGCGGTGAGCATGATGGCGATCCTGAATAAATGTATCCAATTATCCGTTTAGCCAGTCTAGCAAGAGCCGGGCCAGTTTTCGCCAGAGCTTGGAAACGGCAGAGATAACGGAGGGTTAGGCAGGGAAGTCGGCATTTTTCCAGGTGGAGCGCGTAACGGTGGTGTCACCGAATGAAGCACGGCGGAGAGCAGACGCTCGATTACTGGGCGTTTCGGTGGCAGAGAGGAATTTCCGCGGGGTTGCCTGGCAGGTCGTTATCGATCGGCGTGGTCCGGGTATCGGCAGGCGCCGGTACCCGGACCTTGGCTCAGCGCCCGCTGGCGCTGACCGGCGGCACGCGGCCAGCCCAGGGTTGGGCCTGTTCCAGCTGGGCAGCCAGGGCCAGCAGGGTGCCTTCCTCGCCGAAGCGCGCGGCGAAGTGGCTGCCCAGGGGCAGGCCGCCGGCAGTCCAGTACAGCGGCACCGACATCGCCGGTTGGCCACTGGCGTTGAACAGGGCGGTGAACGGCGAGTAGCTGTGGAAGCGGTCGATCATGGTGGCCAGGCTCAGGCTTTCATCGAACGGGTCCAGGCTGCCGATCAGCGGCGGCTCGCGGGTCAGGGTCGGGGTGAGGATCAGGTCGAAGTCGCTGAGGAAGGCGGCCAGGCGCCGGCCCAGCATATGGATGCTGGTGACCGCGTCGGCGTAACGCACGCCGCTGGTGTCACCTTTCTCGCGCAGGATGATGCGCGTGCGCGGCTCCAGCTCTTCGAGGCTGACCGGGGTGCCGCGCATCTCGCCGAGCAGCCCGACGTAGCTGCTGGTGCTGGCACCGATGATGTCGAACACCTGATCGAGAAAGGCCAGGGCGTCGACCGGCAGGGTGGCGTGCTCGACGCGGTGGCCGAGGGATTCACACAGCCTGGCGGTGTGGCGCACCGCGGCCAGCGCCTCGGGGCCGGTGGTCCAGGGCGTCAGGTGCTCGACCAGGGCGATGCGCAGCGGCCGTGGCGGGCGGCGCAGGCTGTCGACGAAGGGCTCGTGCTGCCATGGCGCGGCATAGGGCGCACCAAGGTCGGCGCCGGCGGTGATGTCCAGCAGCGCGGCGCTGTCACGCACCGACAGGGTGATGGCGTGAGCGGTGCTCATGCCGGCCCAGCCTTCGCCGGTCAGCGGGCCGCTGGGCATGCGCCCGCGGCTGGGTTTGAGGCCGAACACGCCGCAGCAGGAGGCCGGCACGCGCAACGAGCCGCCGCCGTCGTTACCGTGGGCGAAGGGCACCACCCGGGCCGCGACCAGTGCCGCCGCGCCGCCGCTGGAGCCGCCAACGCTGCGCGCGGTGTCCCAGGGGTTGCGGGTGGCGCCGAAGCGGGTCGACTCGGTGGTGTAGGAGGTGCCGAACTCGGGCGCGGTGGTGGTGCCGATGAACTGGCAGCCGGCTTCGCGCAGGCGGCTGACCAGGTTGTCGTCCATCGGCATGCGCGCTTCGCCAGGGGCCAGCGAGCCGTTGCTCATGCGGGCGCCGTCGAGTGGTGCGAACAGGTCCTTGATCAGCGTCGGCACGCCACGCAACGGGCCGTTGCCGAGCCTCGCCTGGCGGGCGCTGTCATAGAGTTTCTCGGCCACCGCGTTGAGCTGCGGCTCGACCTGTTCCAGGCGCGCGATGCTCGCTTCGAGCAGCTCGCCGGGGCTGACTTCGCCCTTGTCGACCAGCCCGGCCAGGCCGGTGGCGTCGTGTTGATCCATCAGGGTGTGAATGTCGTGCATGGCTAAACCTCGGCTATGGGGTAAACCCGCTGGCCTGCAGCGGGGCAAAGGGAAATTCACGGGTGTGAGGCGAGCGCCGTGTCGCGCGGTCGGAGCACGGCGGCCACCAGCCAGATGGCCGCGCCGGCCAGGCTGGCGGTGGCCAGCCACTCGACGGCGCCGCGCAGGTCGTAGCCGAGGGCCATCAGGGTGGCGACCGCCAACGGGCTGGCGAACTGGCCGATGTACAGGCAGGCGGTGAAGCCGCCCAGGCCGCGGCCGCGGGTGCTGGCGCTCAGGGCGTTCATCACCGGGGCCATGGCGTTGGGCACCAGCAGGCCGACGCCGAGGCCGTGGACGACCACCGCCACGAGCATGTCCGGGTAGCTCTGGGCACGGATCAGCAGCCACAGGCCGCAAGCCATCAGCCCCAGCAGCAGGGCGTTGCAACCGGGAATGCCCAGGCCGCGGCGCAGCAGCGGCCAGGCCAGCGAGCCGCCGAGGCTGGCCAGCAGGCCCAGCCCGGCACAGGCGCCGATCAGGGTGCTGGAGGTGATGCCCATGCCGGCCAGCAGCAGCGGCGACTGCACCGGCACCACCACGGCCAGCACCATGCCGGCGAGAATCAGCAGGTAACCGACGACCAGGCGCGCGATGGACACCTGCTCGTCGTCCGCCTGCACACCGCTCGCCACCTGCCGCGGCGGCTCCCAGAGCACGCGCAGCATCGCCGGGAGCAGCAGCAACGGCAGCAGGTACAGGTAGAACGGCAGTCGCCAGGACTGCTCGCCCAGCGCGCCGCCGGCCACGAAGCACAGGGCGCCGACCAGGCCGATGGCGACCACCTGCAGGTTGACCAGGCGCATGCGGTCCTCGCCCTGCCAGTAGTCGGCGATCAGCGCCGCGCAGCAGGTCATGATCGCCGCTTCGGCGCAGCCGAACAGCAGCCGCGCACCGACGATCTGGGTCAGGTCATCGAGCAGCGCCGGCAGCACGCCGAGCAGCGCGTACAGCAGGGTGGCGATGACCAGCAGCGCCTTGCGACCGATGCGGTCCGCGAGCCAGCCGGCCAATGGCGCGAACAGGGCGATGGCCAGGGCCGGGCCGGTGATCGCCAGTGGCACCAGCAGGTCGGCACGCGGCTCGAAGGGGCCGAACTCGGCGCCGAGCTTGGGCAGGATGGGCGCGACCATCACCGAACCCATGATGGTCAGGCTGCTGCCCAATACCAGCACCAGGCCCTCGCGACGGGTCTTGGCCTGGCGTGAAACGGTAGATTCGATCGTCATGACGGCCACCTCAGAAGCTGTACGCGACGCGCAGGGCGACGTTGTAACCCTCGGTGCGGTTCTCGGCGCCGAATTCCTTGTAGGCGTGCAGCCACACCGGCGGCAGACCGGGCTCGAAGAAGCTCAGTGCCGGGCCGATGGCGGCGACCCGGGCGCGGTTGCCGTGATCGAGGTTGGGCGCGTCGTCGTCGCTGATCTGCTGGTAGTAGTAGCCGCCCAGGCCCAGCGTCCATGGCCCGACGTGCTGGCCCACGGAAAACTCGTGGCGGTACTCGGTGCCGCTGCGGTAGTCGGTGGCGTGGTTGCGGGTGTTGAAGTCCAGCTGCTGGCTCGACGACACCTCGAAGCCGCCATCGCTGAGCCAGGTGGCATTGAGCGCGGGGGAGAGGGTCCAGTGGTTGAGGCCGGGGGAGATCAGCCGGTTCCTGTCGTAGTCGCCGGTCGGCGCCTGGATCTGCAGGCGCGTGTTGACGAACAGGTTGCGGGAAATGTCCCACTGCAGGATCAGCGGGGTGATCTGCGTGTCGGCCTGGCGAAACACGTCCTTTTCCAGGCGCAGCGGGCCGAACGGGGTGTCCACCTTCAGGCGTGCGTCCATCTGGAAGAACGGCTGGGCGATGGCGAAGCCGTAGCGGGCGCCGAACAGCTGCTGCTCGGTCATGCGGATATAGGCCACGCCGATCGACAGCACGTCCAGCGAGAAGGCGTTGCCTACCTTGTCGCCGTTACGGCCCTTCTGCAGGTTGGTGGCGTAGTAAGCCGTGCGCAGGCCCAGGGTGCCGAAAGGCGTGGGCGGCGGTGACATGCCGGCACCGAAGTCGTAAACCCCGGCGGGCGTGGTGGGTGCCCCGTTTTCCGTAGCCTGGGCCTGGCTGCCGAGCAGCAGGGCGGCGCCGAACAGGGCGGACAGATGAATGCGTGACGCACGGCGAACCGGCATGGCTGACCCCTTTTATTATTGTGTGGGAGGTCAGCCTAGGGACGCTTCAGCGTCCGCCGTTATCCGTTTTCGGCACAGTGTTGGCGAGCCTGACGCAAGGTCTCCGACGGCTTGCAGCCGAACAGCTGGCGGTAGTCGCTGGCGAAGCGGCTCAGGTGCCAGAAGCCCCAATCGGCGGCGATGCTCTGCACCGAGTCGGCCTCGCTGGCGCGGCGCAGCTGGCGGTGTACCGCGTTCAGGCGGATGGTGCGCAGGTAGGCCAGCGGGTTGATGCCCAGCGCTTCCTGGAAGCAGTACTGCAGCTTGCGGCGGCTGGCGCCGATCTGGTTGCACAGCTCGAGAATGTTGACGGGCCGCTCCGGGTGGGCGAGGGCGTAGTCCCGTGCGCGGTCGACCATGCGCCGGCGCGCGCTGGGCGGCAGCGAGTGGTCGCCTTCGGCGTCGATCAGCTCCAGCAGGTGCATGACGATGGCATCGCGGATGGCACCACGGATCGTACCGTGATCGAGCAGCGTGGCACCGGGGGCCTGCCTGTCGAGCACGCTGCCGAACAGGTCTGTCAACTGCTGCTGGTTGGCCTTGCCGAGCAAGTGGTAGCACCGGGACAGGCGCGTCAGGTCGAGTTCGCGCTGCTGCTGGTGCAGGGTGCGCTGCAGCGACTGCTCGTCGATGGCGATGCATACCGCGTCCAGCTCGCCGCTCACGCGCAGCTCCGGCAACCTGTCGCCGCGGCCGACCAGCAGGCTCGGTGCGTGGATCGAATGGCCGCCGCAGTGCAGGTGCGGGTCAGGGCAGCGTAGCGGCATGGCGAAGGCAATCGCGCCGGGCCAGGTGGCCGCCTGTTTGAGCATCGCCTGGTTGGCGCGGTCGCGAATCAGCTGCATGCCGTCGAGCTGCAGCTCGAGCATCTCACCGCTGAAACGCCCGGCGCCGAGCTGGTCGTAACGCAGCTGCCAACCGGACAGTTGCGCATGCTCCTCGACGTCGTGGGAGCGCCGATAGCGGATCGCCGAGGGCGGGACTGCCGGCGGCGTATCGGTTTGGGTAACCGCGAGACTGTGCATTTTCGAAACCTTCACTGGGGTGTCGAGGCTGTGTACCCAGCATGAGGCAATTTCCATTCCGTAATTCAGGTTAATCATTAATACAATTAACTTGTGCCGAAATGGGATAGTCGCCAAGACCCTCTGTGAACTGATCGAAGCCGCAGCCAGGCGTCCGGGTCGTACCATTGCCCGCAGGCATGACCGCTATGCACCGCGATCATTTGACCCGCCTGGCCTGAGTGCATAGGGTGGCGACCCGTTTTTCCAGACTCAAGGTCGCCCATGTCCGCTCGTCCCAAACTGCCGTTCACCATCTACCTGCTGGGTGCGACGATCTTCTCCCTGGTCACCGCCGAGTTCATGGTTGCCGGCATGATGCCGGCCCTGGCCGAGGCGTTTTCGGTAAGCCTGGGCGAGGTCGGCAACCTGATCGCCTTCTATGCCCTGGGTATGGCCCTCGGCGGCCCGCCGGTGACCATGCTGTTGCTGTCGCGCGGCATCGGCAGCAAGCCGGCGCTGGTCGGGCTGCTGGTGGTCTACGTGCTGGCCGGCGCCCTGGCTGCGGCGGCCACCAGCTACCCGGTGCTGGCCCTGGCGCGGATCATCATGGGCGTGTCCAGTGCCGCGTGCATCGGCCTGTGCATGACCCTGTGCGCGGCGATGGTCGCCAATCAGGAGCGCGGTCGCGCGGTGTCGGTGGTGCTCGCCGGGCTGATGCTCTCGCCGGTGGCCGGCGTACCGCTGACCGCCTGGATCGAGCAGCACCATGGTTGGCGCGCCAGCTCCTGGGCGGTGGTCGGCCTGGCGCTGATTTGCACCTTGCTCGCCGCCATGCGCCTGCCAAAGGCCGAGGCTGGCGGCGAAGCCCGCCTCGGCGAACAGATCAGGACCCTGCGCACCCGCCGCCTCTGGGGCGCCTACCTGACCAGCGGGCTGATCATCGGCGCCACCTTCGCGGCCTTCAGCTACTGCACGCCGATCCTTATCGAGGAGGTCGGCCTGGCGCCTGGCCAGGTGGCACCGATGCTGGCGCTTTATGGCGTGGCCAACCTGATCGGCAACATGGTGGTGGGCCGCTTCGCCGACAGCCACACTTTCACCGCGCTGAGCCTGGGCCTGATCATGCTGGTGCTGGCCATGACCGGCTTCGCCCTGGCGGGCGATCAGCTGTGGCTCAACCTGGGCTGCTTTATCGCCATCGGCCTGACCGGCGTGGCGCTCAACCCGGCGATGGTCGCGCGGGTGATGAAGGCCGCCGAGCCCGGCGCCCTGGTCAACACCCTGCACACTTCGGTGATCACCGCCGGGCTGGCGTTCGGCAGCTGGGCCGGTGGCGCGGCCATCGAAGCGGGCTACGGCCTGCGTGCGCCGCTGTGGGTCGGCGCCGCCATCGCCCTGGTGGGCCTGCTCAGCGTGATTCGCCCGCTGGCCAGCCGCCGTGTGGCCGCCAGCCCTTGCACCTGATCGTCGCGCTCGGCTAAGCGCAGGCCAGCGGTAGCTGCACCCTGAACACGGCGCCGCCGCCGGCGGCATCCTCGACGGTGATACGCCCGCCATGGGCACGCACGATTTCCCGTACCAGGTGCAGGCCGAGGCCATGGCCGGGCTGATCGGTCTTGCCGCGGTAGAAGGGCTGGAAGATCTGCTCGCGATCTTCCCGGGCCACGCCGGGGCCCTGGTCGGCCACTGCCACGCTGGCGTCGGCGCCGATGCGCAGGCTGATGGTGCCGACCCCGGCACCGTGCACCAGGGCATTCTGCAGCAGGTTGGTGAGCACCCGGCTCAGGGCGCTGGCCTGGCCCAGCACCCATACCGGCTGCTCGGGCGCTTCCAGCACCAGGTCGTCGCAACGCGCCAGGGCCAGGGGGGCGATATCGGAAATCACCTCGCGGCCCAGGGCCACCAGGTCCACGGGCGCGAATTCCATCTTCGGTGCCTGCAGCCGTTGCAGGTCGAGCAACTGCTCGGCCACGGTGGCCAGGCGTGCCAGGTCGATCTGCAGCATGGGTTTGATCGGGTGCGCGGGCATGCCGTCGAGGCGCGCCATCAGCACGGCGATCGGCATGCGCAGCTCATGGGCAGCGTCACGCAGGAAGCGGTCGCGGGCATGGTAGGCCTTGCTGGAGCGCTCCATGGCCGCGTTGAAGGCACTGACCAGCGGGCGAATTTCCCGTGGCACCGAGTCCTCGGGCAGGTGCGCATCGGGCTGCGAGATGTCCAGCGCCGCGGCGCGGCTGGCCAGCCGGCGCACCCCGCGCATGGCGCGCAGCACCACGATGGGCGTGGCCAGCAGGGTGAACAGCAGCAGCGGGGTCAGGAAGTAGGGGCTCAGCAGCCCGGTGGCCTGGACGATCAGGCTGGTGAAGCTCAGGTCCGCCACGCCGCCGACCATGATATGCACGCGTTGCCCCTGTATCTCCTTGACCTCGATGCGCATGGTCAGCTGGCGGTGTTCCGGCAGCGTACGGATCTGCGAGATGCCGAGCACCGGCAGGTAGTTGGCCAGCTCGCGGTATTCGCCCGGCACGTGGCCGAGTTCGTTACGGAGCCCGTTGCCGTCGGCGATCACCACCCACAGGCCGGGGTTGGCCGCCTGCAACTGGCGCAACGGCTCGCTGGACGCGAAGACCAGCCCCTGGGGCTGCACGGCAATGGAATCCTCCAGGGCTTCGATCACCGCATCGTCCATGAAGGTGAACTGGTCGTCGATGATGTGATACAGGGTGCCGGCAATCGCCGCCATCAGCACCACCACCTGCATGATGCACAGCGACCACAGCAGGCGGCTGATCAGCGACGGGTTCTGGACGCTTTTCATCGGCTTTCCTTGAGCAGATAGCCGACGCCGCGGATCACCGCGATCTCCACCCCCGCGTCGGCATCCTTGAGCGACCGGCGCAGCCTCGACACATGGGCGTCCAGGGCATTGGACTGGATCTCGTCGGCCAGGCCATACACCGCCTCGTGGAGGTTCTCGCGCAGCACCGTACGACCCTGGCGGTAGATCAGCGCTTCGAGAATCAGCAACTGGCGCCGCGGCAATGGCAGCGCCTGGCCGTCGACGACCGCCTCGCGGGCGCTGAAGTCGAACGACAGGGCGCCGAGCGTGGCGGTGGGCAGAACCACCATGGCCGGGCGCCGGGCAATCGCCCGCACCCGGGCCAGCAGTTCGTCGACGGCCACCGGCTTGACCAGGTAATCGTCGGCGCCGCCATCGAGGCCGTCGACCCGCTCGGCGATCTCGCCACGGGCGGTGAGCAGCACGATGGGCAGCGCCGGGCACAGCCGCCGGGCGGTGGCGATGAAACCCACGCCATCGCCATCGGGCAGGCCGCGGTCGAGAATCAACAGATCGTGCACGTTCAGCCGCAAGGTCGCCCCCGCCGCGGCCAGCGAGTGCACGGTATCGACCAGCAAACCGTGCCGGCCAAGCGCCTCTTGCAGGGCCTGGGCCATGGGCAGGTCATCTTCGACGAGGAGGATTCGCAAGGTGCATTACCGCGCGGTTATCGGAGCGGCACATAGTAGCGGAGCCGGGAAAATCACGGCGCAATGTTCAGGCAATGTTGCCGGGTGACCATCGGCTGCAACGGCCGACAGGGCCGCTGAGGCAAGGCGGCCGCCGCCCACGAGGCGCAGCGGCAACGCCGGGCCTGTGCACGCAACTTTCGGGCGGGTTGAGGCATGAAGCGAACTTTCGTGGTCTTCGGGGCGCAGAACAGCGTGGGCGCGCTGGCCGCCCGGCAGTACGGCAACCAGGGGTATGACGTGGTGCTGGTGGCCGACCATGCGCATTGCCTGAAGGCATTGACCAGCGTGCTGGAAAGCGAAGGCATCGCCACCCGCACCTTTACCGGCGAGCTGGCGCGGCCGGAGCAGGCCAGGGCGATGATCCGCTCCATCCGCAGCAGCGTCGGGCCGATCGACGCCATGTACTACGGCCTGGACTGCAGCAATGGGCGAGCCCAGGGTGATGAGGCGGCCGAGCTGGGTTGCCTGAGCCTGGCGGCGCTGGTCAGCGAGCTGCTGCCCGACATGCGCTCGCGCAAGGCCGGCGCCATCCTGCTCGACCAGGGCGCCGCAGACCTGTCGTGCGCCCACGGCGCCAATGCCCGGCTGTGCCTGCAATGCCTGCAGGAGGCGCGCGCCTGTGAAGGTGTGCAGGTGGGCACCCTCAGCCTCGGCGCCTTGATCGGCGGCCAGCGCGCCTGCTGAGCAGGCCACGGGCGGCGCCATTAGCGGTTGCCTCACCGGCCATTGCCCGACAGAATCGCCGGCCGCTCGGCCAGCCCTGGCCAGTGTGCTATTCACGAGGCCGCCCTTGAACCCACGCCAATTATCCGCGCGCCTGGAGCGCGTCGCCGCCCAGGTGCCGGCCGGAGCGCGGCTTGCCGATATCGGAACCGACCACGGTTACCTGCTCGTCGCGCTGGTCAAGCGTGGGGTGATCAGCGCCGCGGTGGCCGGCGAGGTGGCCCTTACGCCGCTGCGCGCGGTGGAGCGAAGTGTTCGCGAGAACGGCCTGGGCGAGCAGATCGCCGTGCGCCTGGCCGATGGCTTGGCGGCCATCGAGCCCGGGGACGGCATCACCGCCATCAGCTTCTGCGGCATGGGCGGCGAGACCATTCGCGACATTCTCGCCCGCGACAAGGCGCGGCTCGGCGGCAACGAGCTATTGATCCTGCAACCCAATGGCGGCGAGCAGCCGTTGCGCAGGTGGCTGATGGATAACGGCTACCGCATCCGCCACGAGGAACTGCTGCAGGAAAACCGTTTCTTCTACGAAATCATCGTCGCCGAGCCCGGTGAACCGAGGCGCCATACCGACAGAGCGCTGTATTTCGGCCCGCTGTTGGTGCAAGAGCGCAGCCCGGTTTTTCTCGCCAAGTGGCAGCGCCTGCTGCGTCTCAAACAGCAGACCTTGGCTGGCCTGGCCCGCGCCCGGCGGACCGTGCCGGATGCGGAACTGGAGCAGCAGGTGCGCTGGATCAGCGAGATGCTCGGCTCCGACGGGTGTGCACAGGCCTGAGCCGGCGCACAACCGCGCCGCTCAGTGGCCCAGGCGAATGCGCTGATCCGCTACCGCCTCGATCAGCGCCTCGTCATGGCTGACCAGCAGCACCGCGGTGCGGCGTTCCCGGGCCGTCTCCACCAGCAGTTCGATCATCTCCTGCTGGGTGATCAGGTCGAGGCGCGAACTGGGTTCGTCGGCGAAGATGAACACCGGGTCGAGCAGCAGCACGCGCAGCAGGGAAAAGCGCTGCAGCTCGCCGCCGGAAACGTTGCCGGGCAGGCGGTTGAGCAGGCCGCCGTCGAGGCGAAGGCGGGCGAGCAGGCCATCGATACGGCTGGCATCGAGGCGATGCAGGCTCACCAGGTCGGCCAGGCAGCGGCCCAGGGTGACGGTCGGCGGGAAGGCCGCCACCGGGTCCTGGTAGAGCTTCTGGAAGGCCACGCGCGGTGCCTCGCGGCGCTTGGTCACGGTACCGCTGCGTGCCTGCATCAACCCGAGTATGACGTCACCCAGGGTCGACTTGCCGCAGCCCGACGGGCCGGTGACGCCGACCACTTCGCCAGGGCGCACGTCGAACGACAACCCCTCGAACAGCACGCGGTCACCACGCTCCACGGCCAGGTCGCGCACCTGCACCACCGGTGCGCCGCTCGGCGCCGACGGTTCATGGCGTGGCCAGCGTGCCGGGTCGGCGTTCAACAGGCGGCGGGTGTACTCGTGGGTCGGCGCATCGAGCACCTGCGCGGCGCTGCCGCTCTCGATGACGCGGCCCTTGAGCATGATCATCACCTCGCCACCGAGCTGGCGCGCCATCTCGATATCGTGGGTGATGATCAGCAGCGCGCCGCCCTCGGCGATGCCGGCCTGCAACAGGCTGATCACCTCGCCGATACGTGCGCTGTCGAGGCCCTTGGTGGGCTCGTCGGCGATCATCACCTTGGCGCCACCCGCGTGGGTGGCGGCGAACGCCAGGCGCTGGGCCATGCCGCCGGAGAGCTGGAAGGGAAACTTCGCCTCGGCCTGCTCGATACCCAGCTGCGTCAGATCACTGCGACTTTGCCGACGGGACTCCTGAGTGCTCTTGCCGACCACGTAGCGGTAGGTTTCCGCCACCTGGTCGAGGGCGCGCATGGTCGGATCCAGGCTCAGCCAGGGCTCCTGGGGCAGCACGGCGAGTTCGCGGCCCCAGGCGGCACGCCGGCCAGTCGCCTGGCCCGATTCGCATAGGCCGCCGGCCAGTTCGATCTCGCCATGGGCCGAGAGGCCCGGCGGCAGGTTGCCGACGATGCCCTGGGCGAACAGGCTCTTGCCCGAGCCGGTTTCGCCGATGATGGTCAGCACCTGGCCGGGCCACAGGTCGATGGACAGCGGCTCGACCAGTTGCGCGGTGGCGGTGCGGATTTCCAGGGCGCGGGTGCTCAGCAGTGGTTTCATGGCTTGCGCCCCCCGGCAATCAGCAGCAGTGACAGAACGATAAGAAAGATCACGGTGATCGGCAGGGCGATCACCGACGGCGCTTCGGCGAAGTACGGCAGCAGCTCGGTGATCATCAGCCCCAGCTCGGCGGTGGGCGGCTTGACGCCGACGCTGACGAAGCCCAGGGCGGCGATGGCCATGATCGCCGCGGCGGCGCCAAAGGCGGCGATGGTCATCAGCAGTGGCGCCAGTTCCGGCAACAGGTGGCGGCGGATGATGTATGCCGGGCCGAAGCCGAGCAGCTGCGAGGCCGCCACGGCCGGCGAGGCCAGCACCGTGCGCGCCAGGGCGCGGGTCATGCGGAAGTACTCGATCCACAGCACCAGCGCCACCGCGCCATACAGGGCGAGAAACGAGCCGGGGTAGATGGCCACGATCAGCAGCACCAGCAGCAGGCCGGGCAGGGCCAGGAACATCTCGGCCAAGAGGCCCAGCCCCTTGTCGACCCAGCCGCCTTTCCAGGCCGCCAGGATGCCCAGCAGCACGCCGGGAATGGCCGCGGTGGCGACGCTGACCAGCGCCAGGCCCAGGGACAGGCGCACGGCGGCGGCCAGGCGCGCGAGCATGTCGCGGCCCAGGTGATCGGTGCCCAGCGGGTGGGCGCTGCTGACGCCTGCGAGAATCGCGCTGTAGTCCTGCTTGGCGATGTCCACGCCCCACAGCAGCGGCACGCCGATGGCGAAGGCGACCAGCGCCGCGAGCAGGGCGAGGCCGATGTAACGGACGGTCGCGCGCGGTGCGGGCGCGGCCTCGGCGATGGCGGTTTCCAGGCTCATGCGGTTCTCCGGCGCGGGTCGATCAGGTGGTTGAGCAGGTCCACGGCGGTATTGAGCAGCACGAACATCAGCCCCATGGCCAGTGCGGTGCCCTGCACCATGGGCACGTCGCGCTGGACGATGGCGTGCACCAGGCCGTGGCCGATGCCCGGCCAGGCGAACAGCGTTTCGACCACCACCACTCCTTCGATCAGGTACACCAGTTGCACGCCCAGATAGGTCACCACCGGCACGCCGATATTGCGCAGGCCATGGCGCATGAATACTCGAGTGCCGCTCAGCCCCTTGAGGCGGCCGAAGGCAAAGTAGGCGGACGATGCCACCGCCACGGTAGCGTCTCGCGCCACCCGCGAAGACACCGCCGCCAGCCCTAACGCCAGGGTCAGCGTCGGCAGAATGGTGTGGGTGAAGCTGCCATGGCCGGCCGACGGCAGCACCATCAGCCACACCGAGAAGATCAGCACCAGAATCACCCCCAGCACGAAGTGCGGGATGGCGCGGGTGACCGTGCTGAGCAGCAGCAGGCCGCGGTCCAGCATGCCGCCCGGGCGCAGGCCGGCGAAGATGCCGATGGGCGGGCCGATCAGGAAGGACAGCAACACGGCGCCGACGGCCAGGCGCACGGAACTGCCCAGTTCGTGGGCGACCATGTCCAGCACCGGCCGGCCGGTGACCAGCGAGTTGCCCAGGTCGAGGCTCAGCAGGTCGCCGATCCACGCCGTGAAGCGCCACAGCACCGGCTGATCCAGGCCCAGTTCGGCGCGTACCGCCTCGGCGGCGGCGCTGTTGACCATGTCGTAGCCATAGCGCCCGGCGGCGATGCGGTAGGCGGCATCACCGGGCAGCAGGCTCATCAGCAGGAAGGTCAGCGCGCCGATCAGCACGGCGACCATGACCGCCTGCAGCAGGCGAAAGCCCAGCAACCGCATCATGGGCGCCACCGCATGTTGCTCAGGCCGAAGGTGCGCTCGAACGGATCGATGGCGGCGCCTTCGATCTGTTTGGACACGGCGATGGACTGGCGGTACCAGGCGATGGGGATCAGCGGCAGGTCGTTCTGCACCAGGGTCATCAGCTTGTTGCGCAGCTGCTGTTGTTCGGCCGGGTCATCGCTGGCCAGCAGTTTGCTCAGGGTCTGGTCGAACTGCGGGTTGTTCCAGCCCAGCGGGCCCCACTCGGCGCCGCCATTGCCGAAGTCGGCCATCAGGGTCAGCAGCGGGTCGGGCACCAGGGCGTAGTTGCGCCCGTACAGGGCCAGTTGCAGGGTGCCGTCGTTGTGCGCGGCGGGGATGGCGCTGGCATTGGTCACGGCAACTTCCACGTCCACACCCACTTCGCGCAACTGCGCCTGCAGGGCGGTGGCGATCAGCGGCAGTTCCGGGCGGTCGGAGTAGGTGAGCAGCTTGAGCTGCAGGCGCTGGCCATCCTTTTCCAGAATGCCGTCGGCACCCGGCTTCCAGCCCTGGCCCGTGAGCAGGTCGCGGGCCGCCTGTGGGTCGTACTTCAGCGGCGCCAGGCTGGCGTCGTGCCAGGCCGGCACGCTGCCTGCGAACATCTGCGTAGCGCCGGTGCCCGGCGCGCGCAGCACGGCGGCGGTGATGCCTTCGCGGTTGATCGCCAGGCTCAGCGCCTGGCGCACCTCCACCGGCGCGGTGGCGCCGTTGCCGGCATTGGCCGCCAGCACCAGCACGCGCGGCACCGGGCCCATCAGCACCTGCACACTGGGGTTGCGCTGCAGGCGCGCGATGCTCGGCGGGTCGAGCTGGAACACCAGCTCGGCACCGCCGCTCTCGGCCATCAGCGAGCGGGTTTCGCCGCGCCCGGCGCCCAGGTAGGTGGTTTTCTCGATGCTCGGTTTTGTCCCCCAGTAACCCTCGAAGCGCTCGGCGGCGAGGCGCTGCGGCGGCTCCAGCAGGGTCAGGTGATACGGGCCGGTGGCGATGATCTGCTTGACGTTGTCGTCGGCGTCATAGGCCGCGCTGGCCAGGATGTTGGTGGACGAATGAGCCAGCAGGGCGGCCAGTGGCTTGAAGGGTTTGCTGAGGGTGATCACCACCTCATTGCCGGTGGCGCTGATCGCGGTGATCGGCGCATCGCGCAGCATGCCGGGCTTCTTGCGCGCCGCCTCCAGGGCATGGGCGGCAACGGCGGCGGTGAGGTCGCTGCCGTCGTGGAATTTCACGCCCTGGCGGATCGCCAGGGTCCACTGCTTGCCGTCGTCCGACAAACTCCAGCGCTCGGCCAGGGCCGGCAGCGGCTGGCCCTTGGCATCGGCCTCGAGCAGGGTTTCGGTGATCTGCATGCGCTGGAAGATAAACCCGGAAATCGCCGGGTCCAGCCCGCCGATCTCGAACGGTGCGACCACGTCGAACACGCGATCGTCGGCGGCGACAGGGCCGGCTGTCAGCGTCAACCAGGTGGCGAGGGCACCGGCGAGCAGTGAGAGGCGAGGGCGGTTCCTGGAATGCATGGGCAGGTCCTTGGCGAGTCTGATCGGCAGGCAGGCGCTGGCGCACTGCCCGTGGCAAAAAAGGCCGGACAATATAGTAATGTTATGTTGTATCGTCTAGTGGTGGTTAGTTTCAACGCGGCGTGTTGAACGTGTCTAGGCCGGGGAGGTGAGAGCTGCTGCGGCTAGCAGCACGGTAATGAATATGTCCATGGATGCGCTGCGTGCGCTGCCCTGGCGGGTGGTGCAGTGGCAGGTCGCCTGGTAGCTGAAGCGTGCCGGGAGGATCGGCCGCAATACCCTGCGAGCCATCAGTATGCCGGAGGGTGGTGATGGCACTAGGGTATTTGCCATGGCTTTTTCTCATCGCCACGTGGGTCAGAAGCTCTCGCTTGGATTATTGAAAAATCAGTCCTCTTTAGCGGCGCGACCGCAAGGCGGCTGATGAACTGTCGAAGCTCAACGGGCTCAGATGGTCTGATCCGCCGACATCTGTTGCCCATCTTCATGGAAACGCTGTCTCGCTTGGCTAGCACAGAGGACTCAGCATGACCAACACCACGCCCGTAAAGGATCTGCGAATAGAGACCATGCGCGGACTGGCGCTGTTTCTCATGGTAGCGGGCCATGTCATCGGCAGTTCGTCCGACCTGGGCATGAAGGTGCCTGACGACTCCGTGCTGCGCTACCTCTACGACTCCCTCGTTTACATCCGCATGCCGCTGTTCACTGCCATTTCCGGCTACGTTTATGCACTGCGCCCGGTGAGCACCGGCAGCGATCTATCGCGCTTTTACCTGGGCAAGTTCAAACGTATCGGCATACCGCTGCTGACGGTCTCGACGCTGTTCTTCGTCATGCAGATGATCGTGCCCAACACCAACGACAAGCCGCAGCTGAGCGAGGTCTTCAGCATCTACTTCTTCAGCTACGCGCATTTCTGGTTCCTGCAGGCGATCTTCTGCATCTTCATGGTGATCTCCTTGCTGGAGAAGGCTGGCCTGCTGCTGAGCCTGCGCAACTACGGTCTGGTGTTCGCGGTGGCCCTGGCGGCGTCCTTCGTGTCGGAGAGTTTCCCGAACCTGTTCAGCATCGACCGGGCAGTGGAGCTGTTGCCATTCTTCCTGCTGGGCCTGGGCCTCTATCGCTTCAGCGAGCAACTGATCACCCGCAGCAGCGTCATCACCATGGCTGCGGCGCTGGTGATCCTGGTGGGAATCGACCAGGCCTATCTGTTCGCGCTGATCGACCTCGACGACATCGACCTGGCCGTGGTCGGCACCGCTCTGGGCCTGGCCGCCATCAGCCTGCTGATCGCCCGGCGTTTCTATTTCCTGCCATTGGCCTGGCTGGGCTATTTCTCGTTCGAGATTTACCTGTTCCACGTCTTCGGCACGGCGGGTGCGCGCATCGTGCTGAATAAGCTGCAGGTCGAGGGGCAGTGGCTGGTCTTCACCGGCAGCATGGCGCTGGGGCTGCTGCTGCCAGTGGCGTTCAAGCTGGTGCTGGAGCGGATCGGCCCGCTGCAGTTTCTCAGCGTGGCCTTCTTCGGCGGCAAAACGCGAGTCAATCATGCGCCTCCGCGACAGAAGGCCACCACCTGAGGCAACTGGCCACAAGGGTTAACGGCCGGCGGTAAGGATGCGCGCTACGGGGTTCCTAGCCCGCCCGAGTACCGGATTGGCAGATCTGACCGTTAACTCGCGCAGTTGTTAAAGCCTCCACTGTGGGGCAGGATCACTGGCAGCCCTGCGGGCGGTTTGCAAACTACAGGTGGGCAGCTGATGTTCGGTCTGGCGCCTTTCCGACACCCAAAGAAAAACCCCTGACTTCCGCTAGGAAATCAGGGGTTCTGGTTTGGTGGAGCCGGGGGGATTTGAACCCCCGTCCGCCAGTTCTCCACTGTCGGTACTACATGCTTAGCCGTGTCTATTGAGTTAACCCTCAGCCGCCCGACGGGCAGGGTGCATTGGGCGAGTTGTGTAAGTTTTAGCCACTTCGTCCACAACGTACTACGCGGCGATCCTGTTCTGCATGACAATCACTTCGGGTTTACAGGCATCCCCTAGTGATCGCTGGAGCCGAAGCTACCAGAAGGACTAGTCGCGCCGCTTACGCAGCGAGAGCGTAGCCCTCGTAGTTTTCGTCATTGGCAACTATAGAAAGTTGCAACAGTGGATTTACGACTTCTGTTACCAAGTCGGCATGCACCTCGAGCTTCGCTACCGGCGTCGAATCCTAATCGGCCCCGAAACTGCAAGGCGTGCAGTGTACGTCAAAAGGGTTCGTGGCGTCGACCCGGACGTACGCTGCACGCTGCAATCAGGCCGGCAGTGCAGCCGGCCCGACAGGGTTGTCAGCGGGTGGCGCCGCTGCCGTCGTCACCCGGTGCATCGAGCAACTGCAGGGCTTCCTGGGCGTAGGTGCCGCAGGCTTCCAGGTCGCCAGCGGCCTGGGCGTCGGTGGCTTTCTTCTTGGCGTCTGCAACCTGCTGTTTGAGCGGCTCGGGCAGGGTGGCCTTGGTAGCCACGGCGTTGTCGAGTTTCTGCAGGTTGACGGTGCACAGGTCATCGGCTGCGAAGGCTGGAGCAGCCAGAACGGCGGCAATGACGAACATGGATACGCGCTTCATGTGGTAATCCTCTCATCACGAATAGATTCCCGGTGCCGCCCTGATCGAGGGTGAGGGGAGCCGGGAGCGTCCCACCCAAATCATTTGGGCTTAGTGAAGCTGACTGGCCTTTCGCAATGACGGTTCAGTGTTTTTCTGGTGGCGTATCGCCTGCCTCAAAAGGGTGCGGCGTCGACCGGGTCGGCATGCACCAGCACCTCGGCCTGGGCGAATTCGCTGCGGATGGCATCTTCCACCTGCTCGCACAGGGCGTGGGCTTGGGTGAGGCTGAGGCTGCCTGGCAGGTCGACATGCAACTGCACGAACCAGCGGGTGCCGGAGAGACGCGTGCGCAGGTCGTGGATGCCGACGACCCCGGGCACTGCGCAGGCCAGTTCCCCCATGCGGGTGCTGACGTCGGGGGCGAGTTCCTGATCCATCAACACGCTGACCGACTGGCGGGCGATGCTCACCGCGCTCCACAGGATGTAGGCGGCGATGCCGATGGCGAACAGCGCGTCGCCCTGTTGCCAGCCCAGGTAGGCGAGCAGCAGGGCAAGGAGGATACCGCCGTTGAGCAGCAGGTCGGAGCGGTAGTGCAGCGAGTCGGCATGGATCGCCGTGGAGCCGGTCCGGCGCACCACGTGATGCTGGAACAGCAGCAGGGCGATGGTCAGCGCCATGGACAGCAGCATCACCGCGATGCCGAGTGCCTGGGCGGTCAGCGGCTCCGGCTGGCGCAGGCGGTCGAAACCCTGCACGGCGACCAGGATGGCGCTGGCGCCGATGAACAGCGCCTGGCCCAGCCCGGCCAGCGCCTCGGCCTTGCCGTGGCCGTAACGGTGATCGTCGTCGGCGGGGCGCAGGGCGATGTTCACGGCGATCAGGTTGAGCAGCGAGGCGGCGCTGTCGAGCAGCGAATCGGTGAGGCCGGCCAAGAGGCTGACCGAACCGCTGGCCCACCAGGCGACGGCCTTGCACAAAACCAGGGTCAGCGCCACGCAGAGTGCGGCGGCGGTGGCCTGGCGCATCAGGCGGGCGTGCTGGCGGTCGAGGGTCATGGGTAATCCATGGGGTGCAGCAGGGGTGGGCCCGCCATCGCTGACGGGCTGCGCGGTTCGATCAGGCCGCAGGACGCAGGCCATAGGCTGCCAGCTGTTCGACGCTGCCGCTGTGCTGGATCAGGCGCGGGTCGTCGAGCGGCAGGTTGTGACCGGTCTGGGTTTCGATCAGCGCCTTGAGCTTGGCGGTGTCGACCTTGCCATCGGCATCCACCACCCCCTTCAGGGACTGGGTATCGACCTGGGCGGTGGTGCCGCCGGGCAGGTAGATGGCGCCGGTGGCGAAATCGACGCCGAAGGCGATCAGGCCGGGGATCACGTAGAAGAGAATGCCGATGGCGTTCAGGCCGGCGACCAGGGGGTCGATGCGGCCTTCGATCTGGCCGCGGCGATCAGGAAAGAAGATGGTGCCGCAGGCAGACAGTTGAGTGACCAATGTAACGGCGAGAACGCCGCCGATAACGCGGGATTTCATGCGCATCGAGCACCTCCAGAAAAAGTGGACGCCACTATAGCAAGGCGAGCATGGCAAAGCTGCTGCGGCGCAGCAACAGCAGCTTTCGAGGTTATACGACCGGGCGAAGGCGGGGGCGGTTCGCCGTATAATCGCCGGCCTGAACTGGAGCCCCGATGAACAGCCTGCCGATCGATTCCCTGCTGCCCGACCTGTGCCGCGCCCTGGCCGAACGCGACGAAGTGGTGCTCGAAGCGCCGCCCGGGGCCGGCAAGACCACCCGCGTGCCATTGGCCGTGCTCGACCAGCCGTGGCTGGCCGGGCAGCGCATCATCATGCTCGAACCACGGCGCCTGGCGGCCCGCGCCGCCGCCGAGCGACTGGCCAGCGAGCTGGGTGAGAAGGTGGGTGAGACCGTGGGTTATCGCATCCGCCTGGACAGCAAGGTGGGGCCGAACACGCGTATCGAGGTGGTCACCGAGGGCATTCTCGCCCGGCGCCTGCAGGACGACCCGGCGCTGGAAGGCGTGGGCCTGGTGATCTTCGATGAATTCCACGAACGCAGCCTGGATGCCGACCTGGCCCTGGCGCTGACCCTCAATGGCCGGGCGATGTTTCGCGGCGCCGACAGTGGCGAAGCGCCGCTCAAGGTGCTGCTGATGTCCGCGACCCTGGAGGGCGAGCGCCTGGCCGGGTTGCTCGATGACGCGCCGGTGCTGCGCAGTGAAGGGCGCATGTTCCCGGTGGATATGCACTGGGGCGCGCCCTGGCAGGCTGGCGAGTGGCTGGAGCCGCGGGTGCTGCAGACGGTCCTGCAGGCCCTGGACGACGAGCCGGGCAGCCTGCTGGTATTCCTGCCCGGCCAGGCGGAGATTCGCCGGATGGCCGAGCAACTGGAGGAGGCCCTGGGCGGGCGCAGCGACGTGCGCGTCTGCCCGTTGCATGGCGAGCTGGAACTGTCGGCCCAGCGCGCGGCCATCGAACCGGCGCCGGCGGGGCTGCGCAAGGTGGTGCTGGCCACCAATATCGCCGAGACCAGCCTGACCATCGACGGCGTGCGCGTGGTGGTCGATGCCGGCCTGGCGCGGGTACCGCGTTTCGACCCGGGCAGCGGCATGACGCGCCTGGACACCGGGCGCATCTCCCGGGCCTCGGCCACCCAGCGTGCCGGGCGGGCCGGTCGCCTGCAGCCGGGGGCTTGTTACCGGCTGTGGTCACAGGCCCAGCACGAGCAATTGCCTGCATACAGCGCGGCGGAAATTCTCCAGGCCGACCTGGCTGGCCTGGCACTGCAATTGGCGCGCTGGGGCGTGGAAGTAGATGACCTGGTATGGCTCGACCCGCCACCTGCGGCTGCCTATGCCCAGGCGCGCGATCTGTTGCAGCGCCTCGGCGCACTCGACGAGCGTGGTGTGCTGACCGCCCACGGCCAGGCCATGGCCGAGCTGCCGGCCCATCCGCGTATCGCTCACCTGCTGCTGCGCGGCCAGGCACTCGGCCTTGGCGAACTGGCCTGTGATCTGGCGGCGCTGCTGGGCGAGCGCGATATACAACGAGGCGGCGGTGCCGATCTGCATAGTCGCCTGGCGCTGCTGTCGGGCGAGAGCCGGGCGACGCGCGGTGCTAATGGTGGTGTGCAGCGCGCCCGGCAGTTGGCCAAACAATTCCAGGGTTACTTGCGTAGGGTGCCGGTCAGCGAGCCCGTAAGCGACCCCGAGCACGGCCGCTGGCTGGGCGCGCTGCTGGCCTTCGCCTATCCCGATCGCATCGCCCGTCAGCGTCGCGAGGCCGGCGCCGACTATCGCCTGGCCAACGGGCGCGCCGCGCAGTTCGGCGAAGCCGATGCCTTGATGAAGCACGCCTGGCTGGTGGTCGCCGACCTGGGCAGCCGCCAGGGCCAGCGCGAGGAACGCATCTATCTCGCCGCCGAGCTTGACCCCGCACTGTTCGACTCGGTGCTGGCCGAGCAGGTGAGCAGCCAGGATCTGCTCGAATGGGACGAGCGCGAAGGCGTGCTGCGCGCCGAGCGGCAGCGCAAGGTGGGTGATCTGGTGCTGAGCTGCGAGGCGCTGCCGGGACTGGATGCCGAGGCGCGCACCACGGCACTGCTTGGCCTGGTGCGGCGCAAAGGGCTGGCGCTGCTGCCGTGGACGCCGGAGCTGCGCCAGTGGCAGGCGCGGGTGATGCTGCTGCGCGGGCTCGATCTGCAACACCAGGCCGCCAGCGATTGGCCGGATGTCTCCGATGCGGCGTTGCTGGCCAGCCTGGAAACCTGGCTGGCGCCCTACCTGGGCAAGGTCACCCGGCTCAGCCACTTCGGCAATCTCGATCTGCACGCGATGCTGCAGACTCTGCTGCCCTGGCCGCTGCCCCAGCGCCTGGACGAATGGGCGCCGCGCAGCCTGCCGGTGCCGTCCGGCTCGCGCATCGGCCTGGATTACAGCGAGCACCCGCCGATATTGGCGGTGCGCCTGCAGGAGCTGTTCGGCCTGGCCGAAACGCCGCGCATCGCCAATGGCCGGCAACAGGTGCTGCTGCACCTGTTGTCTCCGGCGCGGCGCCCGGTGCAGGTCACCCAGGACCTGGCCAACTTCTGGCGCACCACCTACGCCGAGGTGAAGAAGGATCTGAAGGGCCGTTACCCGAAACACTACTGGCCCGACGACCCGCTTATCGCCGAGCCGACGGCGCGGGCCAAACCGCGCAAGTAGCGGCCGGCAGCGTGCTTTCAGGGCGCGAACGGCGGCGCTTCGGCCAGCTCGATCAGCAGAGGCCGATCGCTCGGTGCCTCGCGCAGCAGGGTTTGCAAATGCGCGTGGTCGCGGGCGCGTTCGGCCAGGCAGCCAAAGCCGCGGGCGATGGTCAGGAAGTCCGGGGTGTAGATGTCTACGCCCAGCGGGGTGATGTCGCGACGCTCCATGTAGCGCTTGATCTCGCCGTAGCCCTGGTTGTTCCACAGCAGCACGATGATGCCGACCCGCGCTTCCACGGCGCTGGCCAGCTCCGGCAGGGTGAACTGGATGCCGCCGTCGCCCATCAGGCTGATCACCGGGCGCGTCGGCTCCGCCAACCGGGCACCAATCGCCGCCGGCAGGCCATAGCCCAGGGTGCCGTAGCCGGTGGAGGCGTTGAACCAGCGCCGCGGGCCATCCAGCTCGACCAGGTGGTTGCCGCTGTACACGGTCTGCGTCGAGTCGCCAACGAAGCGCGCCTCGGGCAGCACCTCGAGAATGCAGTCGAACAGGCGGCGATAGTGCGCCCAGCCTTCGAACTCCTCTGCCAGTTGCTGGCGAACCAGGCTGGCCCGTTCAGCCCCTGGGCTCTGGCCATCCCAGGCGCATTGCGGCAACTCGCCCAGCAGCGCCGTGATGGCAAGGCCGGCATCGCTGTGGATGGCCAATGCGGGTGCGTGATTGCGCTGCAGTTGCTCGGCATCGATATCGATACGGATCAGCTCGCCGCCGATTCTGAAGTTGCCGTCGAACACCACGTCGTAATCGGTCTCGCCCAGCTCGGTGCCGATGGCCAGCACCACGTCAGCCTCCAAGGCCAGCCTGCGTACTGGTGGCAGCGACTGGTTGCTGCCGACCAGCAACGGGTGGGCGGCGGGCAGCAGGCCCTTGGCGTTGATGGTCAGCGCGGTCGGTGCATCCAGCGCCTCGGCCAGGCGGCACACCGCCTCGGCCTGGGCGACGCAGCCGCCACCGATCAGCAGCAATGGGCGCTTGGCCTGGCGCAGGCGCTGGGCCGCCTGCCTGATCAGCTCGGCTCGTGGGGCAGGGCGCGGAGCGATCAGCCGGGGTTGCACGCTCAGGTGGTCGGCGGGGGCAGTGATCACGTCCAGCGGCAGTTCGATATGCACCGGCCGTGGCCGCCGGCCATCGAATACCGCAAAGACGCGGGCCAGCACCTCGGGCAACTCGTCGACGCTTATCAGCGTATGGCTGAACGCACAGACACCGGCTACCAACGCACGTTGGTCCGGTAATTCGTGCAGGTAGCCGTTGCCGCGGCCCAGGCGCTCGCGTTCGTTGACGCTGGAGATCACCAGCATGGGGATCGAGTCGGCATAGGCCTGGCCCATGGCCGTGGCGATATTGGTCATGCCCGGCCCGGTGATGATGAAGCACACGCCGGGCTTGCCGCTCACCCGTGCATAACCGTCGGCCATAAAGCCGGCGCCCTGCTCGTGGCGCGGGGTGACATGGCGGATGCCGCTGCCCGGCAGGCCGCGATACAGCTCGATGGTGTGCACGCCGGGAATGCCGAACAGGGTGTCGACGCCCCAGGCTTCGAGTTGCTTGACGAGAAATTCACCGCAGCTGGTCATGCTGGCTCCTTGCTGATGGTTCTGTAGGTGCCGGCAGCAGCGCCGGCACCTGTAACGGGTTCAGGCGAGGCTGGCGGCCCGTGCCTGGGGGCGGGTCAGCAGGCTGCCGATCACGAAGGCCAGCAGGCCGACCGTCAGGCTGTAGTAGATCGGCGTATTGGCTTCCAGGCCATCCTTGAACATGAACGCCAGGGCGGTGGCGCAGCCCAGCGCCATGCTGGCGATGGCACCGGTGGTGGTGGCGCGTTTCCAGTAGATGGCGCCGAGGATGGGGATCAGGATACCGCCCACCAACAGGTTGTAGGCCAGGGTCAGCGCGCCGATCACGTCATTGACCACCAGGGAGATCGCCAGCACCAGCAGGCCGGTGAGCAGGGTGAACAGCCGGGCGGTGCCGAGGCCCGACGGGCGACCGCCGCGCAGCTTGGGCAGCAGGTCTTCGGTCACCGTGGTGGAGGCGGCGAGCAGGCCGGCGCTGGCGGTGGACATCATCGCGGCCAGGGCGGCGGCGATCACCAGGCCGCGAATGCCGTCGGGCAACGCGCTCTGCACGATGGAGGCGAAGGCGTTGTTGGCGTTGGCCAGGTCAGGCAGCAGCACCTTGGCGCACATGCCGATCAGCGCGCCGACCAGCCCGTAGATCACGCAATACACCCCGGCCAGGCTACCGGCCACCCGGGCCACGCGCTCGCTGCGGGCGGTGAACACGCGTTGCCAGATGTCCTGGCCGATGAGGATGCCGAAGAAGTAGATCAGGAAATAGGTGAGGATGGTGTCGTAGCCGATGGTGGTCAGGCTGAAGGCGGTGCTCGGCAGCTTGGCCGCCAGGGCGTCCCAGCCGCCGACGCGGTACAGGCAGATGGGCAGCAGCACGAACATCAGGCCGACCGTCTTGATCGCGAACTGCACGATGTCGGTCAGCGTTAGCGACCACATGCCGCCAATGCTCGAATACACCACCACCACGCCACCGGCCAGCAGAATGGCGAGCCAGAAGGGCAGGTCGAACAGCACCTGCAGCACGGTGCCGCTGGCCAGGGTCGAGACCACGGCGATCATCAGCGCGTAGGCGAACATCACCACCGCGCTGGCCTGGCGCGCCGCCGGCGTGTAGCGGCGCTCGAGGATCTGGGTAACGGTGAAGATGCGCAGCTTGAGCAGCGGCTTGGCCAGGAACAGGTTGAGCACGATGATGCCGGCGCCCAGGGCGGCGCACAGCCACAACCCGGAAATGCCGTGCACGTAGCCCAGGCGCACGGTACCGACGGTGGCGGCGCCGCCGAGCACGGTGGCCGCCATGGTGCCCATGTAGAAGGCCGGGCCGAGGTTGCGGCCGGCCACCAGGTAATCTTCCTGGCTGCGCGCGCGGCGCATGCCATACCAGCCGAGCAGCAGCATGCCGGCGGCGTAAATCAGCACTACGGATATATCCAGGATCATGTGTTTCTCCAGCGCCTGTCACGATTCTTGTCAGGGTGGCGCCATGGCGCCGACCTTGTTATTCACCCCCGACAGCCGCCGGGTAGTGGTGCTTGGGCAGTGCGGCAGGGCCGCGCGGAGCGAAGTGCGCTCCATGACCCGCTAGCGGGCAATGCGCCACGGCGGGCTTCTGCTGGCCCGCTCGGGTTGTTCGGTGATGTGAAACCGCGGCTAGCGGGCGAGCGCGCGGCTCACTTGCGCACCACCCCTGGCAGCACGCAAAGCATTTCGTAGAGCAGGTTGGCGCCAAGCAACGAGGTGTTGCCGGTGGTGTCGTAGGGCGGGGAGACCTCGACCAGGTCGCAGCCGATCAGCTTCAGGCCCTGGCAGCCACGGATGATTTCCAGCGCCTGGATTGTGGTCAGGCCGCCGACTTCCGGGGTGCCGGTGCCGGGCGCCCAGGCCGGGTCGATGCCGTCGATGTCGAAGGACAGGTACACCGGGCCGCCATCGACCTTGGCGCGCACCTCTTCCATCAGCGGGGCGAGGGACTTGTGCCAGCATTCTTCGGCCTGCACCACGCGAAAGCCCTGGCGGCGGCTCCAGTCGAAGTCATCGGCGGTATAGCCCTGGGCGCGCAGGCCGATCTGCACCACGCGCTGGCTGTCGAGCAGGCCTTCTTCCTGGGCACGGCGGAAGGTGGTGCCGTGGGCGATCTTCTCGCCGAACATGTGATCGTTCACATCGGCGTGGGCATCGATGTGCACCAGGCCGACCTTGCCGTACTTCTTGTGCATGGCACGCAGGATCGGCAGGGTCAGGGTGTGGTCGCCACCCAGGGTCAGCGGGATGATGTCGTGTTCGAGCACGCGGTCGTAGTGTGCCTCGATGAGGCGCACGGCATCGAGCAGGTTGAAGGTGTTGATCGCCACGTCGCCGATGTCGGCCACGTTCAGGGAATCGAAGGGCGCGGCGCCGGTAGCCATGTTGTAGGGGCGGATCATCACCGACTCGGCGCGGATCTGCCGCGGCCCGAAGCGGGTGCCCGAACGCAGGGAGGTGCCGATATCCAGAGGAATGCCGATAAAGGCGGCGTCGAGCTTGTCCAGCTCCTCGGGCGTCTGCACGTGGGGCAGGCGCAGCATGGTGGCGATCCCGCCGAAACGGGGCATTTCGTTGCCGCCCAGGGGCTGGTGAAGGGTGTTGTCCATGGATAGGCCTCAGGCTCGTTCTGGTTGTGGCCGGATTCTTGGCCGGCCAGGCAATGGGAAAAATCGGCTGGAGCAAAAACTTACTTCACGATTGCCTGAAGTAAGGCTGCAGGCCGCGATCCATCTGGGGTTCGTGATGAGAAGAGCGATTCGCCTCAGTCCCGGTAGCTGGAATCGAGGCGATCGAGCTTGCGCAGCCAGGCCTGCCAGATCAGCTGGCGCTGCCATTCGGCACGTTGCAGCTGCTCGCAGGCGTGCTGCGCCAGGTGCGGAGCAATCTCGCTGCATGGCTGGCCACCGCCAGTGGCGGCGAGCTGGATCTCGCAGGCACGGTTCAGGTAATGCATGACGGAGAAGGCGTCGGCAACGCTGGCGCCCACGCTGAGCAGGCCGTGGTGACGTAGCAGCAGGGCGATGTTGTCGCCCAGCGAGGCCTGGATGCGCACGCGCTCGTCCAGGTCCAGCGCCACACCTTCGTAGGCGTGATAGCCCAGGCGCCCGTGGAACTCGGTGCTGATCTGGTTGAGCTGCAGCAGGCCATTATCCTGGGCGGCCACCGCCATGCCGGCCAGGGTATGGGTGTGGATCACGCAGTGGGCGTCGTCGCGGGCCATGTGCACGGCACTGTGGATGGTGAAGCCGGCGACGTTGTAGTCGGCGTGGCCGTCGACCACCTTGCCGTGCATGTCCACCACGATCAGGTCGCTGGCGCGAATCTCATCGAAGAACAGGCCGAACGGATTGATCAGAAAGTGTGGCTCGCCGTCGCCCGGCAGGCGCACGGAAAAGTGCGTGTAGAGGGTGTCGTCCCAACTGAACAGGGCAGCCAGGCGATAGGCTGCGGCCAGGTCGCGGCGCAGGATGGCGATGTCGTTCATGCGTTCTCCAGGCCGATAAAGCGGCGTACGCGTTGGTGGTCGCCGGTGCGGATGGCCTCGGGCGAGGCGTCGAGCTGGACATGACCGTTTTCCATGAACAGCACGCGGTCGGAAATCGACAGGGCGAAGTCCATTTCGTGGGTGACGATCAGCATGGTCATGCCCTCGCGGGCCAGGTCGCGGATCACCGCGAGCACGTCGCCCACCAGTTCCGGGTCGAGCGCCGAGGTGGGCTCGTCGAACAGCATGACATCCGGCTTCATCGCCAGGGCGCGGGCGATGGCCACGCGCTGCTGCTGGCCGCCGGAGAGCTGGTGCGGATACTTTTCGGCGTGGGCCAGCAGGCCGACCTTGTCGAGCAGCGCCAGGGCTTGCCGGCGCAGTTCGGCGGCATCGCCCAGGCCGTGGTAGCGCGGCGCGAGCAACACGTTGTCGACAATGGTTTGGTGCGGGAACAGGTTGAAGCTCTGGAACACCATGCCGATGCGCCGCACGCCTTCGCGCTGGCGACGGTTCTCGGGGCGGTCGCCGGCCTGGATGAAGCTTTCGCCGAACAGCACGATCTCGCCCTGGTCGATGCTTTCCAGGCCGTTGATGGTGCGGATCAGCGAGGTCTTGCCGGAGCCGGACGGGCCGATGATGGAAATCACCTCGCCCGGTTGCACGCTGAGGTCGATGCCCTTGAGCACAGGGTGGTCGCCATAATGCTTGTGGATGTTGCTCAGGTGCAGCGCCGCCGGTGTACCAGGCTGGCGAGCCTGGGCGCTGCCGGCCGCGACCTGCGGCAGACTGCTGCGTAGTTCGGCGATCTGGGCGTCGCTCAGGGTGCTCGGCTTGCGCCGGCCCAGGTCGAGGTGGCGCTCCAGATACTGCAGGCCCCAGCCGAACAGGCTGACGATCAGCACGTAGTACGCGGCCACGGCGCCGAGGGTTTCCAGCACCAGGAAGTTCTGCGCGTAGAGGCGTTGGCCGACCAGCAGCAGCTCGCTGAGGGAAATCACCGAGACCAGCGAGGTCAGCTTGACGATGGTGACGTACTCGTTGGTCAGCGTCGGCAGGGCGATGCGAAAGGCCTGTGGCACCACGATCAGCCGCTGCGCGCCGAGCCGGCCGATGCCCAGGGCGCGGGCGGCCTCGCGCTGACCCTTGGCCACCGAAAGCAGGCCACCACGGTGGATCTCCGCCATGTACGCCGCTTCGGTCAGCACCAGGGCGAACAGGCCGGCATAGAAGGGATTCGACAGCACCTTGCCGCTGGCGGGTATGAGTTGCGGCAGGTTGTAGACGAAGATCAGCAGTACCAGCAGCGGCACGCTGCGGAAGAACCACACGTAGATCGCGGCCGGCGCCCGGAGCCAGCGGCTGCTGGCCTGCTTGGCACTGGCCACGCCAAACCCCAGCACCAGACCGAGCAACCAGGCCAGGCTGCTGAGCTTCACCACCGTCCAGCTCGCGGCCCAGAAGGCCGGCATGGAAAACAGGGAGAAGAAATAGCTCCATTCGAACGGCATATGGGGCACCTGTGACTCAAGTCGAAGAAGGACGCAGGCCGAAGCGCGTTGCGGCCAGCGGGGTGACGCGATGAGGCCATGCGGCGCTCGTGGGCGAGCCATAAGCCTCACCCCCGGGCTGGCTTCAGGCTTCTTCCAGGTTGTATTTCTTCAGCAGTTCGCTGTACTCGCCGCTGGCCTTGAACTCGTCCAGCGCGGCTTTCAGGGCGTCGAGCAACTGCTTGTTGCCCTGTTTCACGTAGATGCCCAACACCTGCGGGTAGATCGAATTCTTGGAGCTGATGGCGATGCGGCCCCGGGATTTTTCGACGATCAGCAGCGAGGCTGCGTCGATCTCCAGGTGCGCCTGGATGTGGCCGGAGAGCAGCGCCTGGGAGGTTTCCGAGGTGGTCGGATATTGGTTGATGGTGATGGCACCGGCGCCCTGTTCCTTGCAGTAGCCGTCGGAAACTTTCTGCAGCGCCGGAATCCACGAGGTGCCCTGTTGCAGGCCGACGGTCAGGCCGCACAGCTCTTCGGGAGTGGCCGGTTTCTTCTCCGCGTCGCTGCGCACCATGATCGCTGCGCCGGTTTTCGCGTAGGGGATGGCGTCGGCTTTCTCCAGGCGCTCGGGGAGGATGTACATGCCGGAGATGATGGTGTCGAAACGGCCCGCGTCGAGGCCGAGGATCAGGTTGGGAAAAGTAATGTCGCTGAAGCTGGCGCTCAACCCCAGCCGTTTGGCCAGAGCTGCCGACACTTCCGGGTCGAAGCCTTTCACCTGGTCGCCTTCGTAGTATTCGAATGGTGGGTAGGTGATTTCCATGCCCACCTTCAGCTCGCCGCTGGTGATGGTCTTGGGCGTTTCGGCGGCGTGGGCGCTGGCGAACAGGCCGGCGAAGGTACAGGCCAGTGCCAGGGCGGTGGTGCGCAGCGGTTTATGGGTTGTCATTGTTTATCTCCGGATCAGGGCTGGTATTGGCAGCGGCTAAGGTCACAGCGCACTCTGCTGGTGCTTCAGGTGGCCGAAACTGGATGGTGCGCGGGCGCGTTCGGGCAGCCGCAACTGGCCGTCCTCGACGCGCTTCTTCAGGTATTGGTAGGTCTGCAGCGCCTGGCCCCACATGTGCTCGCCGATGCTGATGGCCTCGTAGGCTTGGCCGGCGGCCTCGAACTGCGGTAGCGGGCGGATCTGCGTGTGGTAGTCGCAGGCATAGAAGAACGGAAACGAGTAGCGCTCCTGGCTGACCTTGCGCACGCGGTGCGAGGTGGCGACGAAGGTGCCGGCGCTCATCACCTCGAGCATGTCACCGATGTTGACGACGAAGGTGCCGTCGCGCGGCGCTGCATCGATCCACTGGCCGAGGTCGTTCATCACCTCCAGTCCCGGGCGGTCGGCGAGCAGGATGGTGAAGCACTCGTAGTCGGTGTGGGCACCGATACCGGGGGCGTCCTGGGCGTCGCCGTCGAAGGGGTAGTGGATCAGGCGCAGCTTCGAGGGCGGGAAGTTGGCCATCTCGTCGAAAGTGTTTTCCGGCACGCCGAGGGCCAGGGCGAAACCACGGAACAGCGTGCGGCCGAGCTGGAAGATGCGCGCGTAGTAGGCCTGCACCGCCTCTTTGAAAGCGGGCAGGGGGGGCCAGTCGTTGGGCCCCAGCAGCGGCGTGCCGGCCAGCACCAGCGGATTGTCGGCCGGCACTTCGAAGCCGATGTCGAAGGCTTCCTTGTGGTCCGGCTTGCCGGTGCCGTAGCGCTCCTCGCCCTCGGGCACGAAGCCCTTGTGGCTGGCCGAGGTGCCGATGTAATGGCGCATCTTGGCGTCCAGTGGCTGAGCGAAGTAATCCTCGGCGGCGCGGTGCAGGCCGTCGATCAGCGCCTGTTCGATGCCATGGCCGCTGATATAGAGAAAGCCCACCTCACGGGCGGCGCGGCCCAGGTTCTCGGCCACGGCCAGGCGCGCGGCCGGGTCACTGCTGAACAGGCCGGCGATATCGACCACGGGGATTTCGGTGAAATGCTTGGCGTTGCTGTTCATCACGGCTCCTCAGCGACTGGTGAAACGGTGGAAGTGCTGGCGCTCGCAGCGCGCCATCCATTGGTTGAGCTGCCACAGGTCGGCCACCGGCACGTCGGTGAAGGGCAGGTGGTGCAGGTAGCCGTCGGGGCCGAATTCGGGGGTAAGGGTGGTGGTCTGCAGGCCGCGCTTTTCCTGGCTGCTCCAGATGCTTTCCCAGTGGCGCTGATGGAAGGCCAGCACCTCGGCGTATTCCGGCGCGCCGGGGTGCGGCACCTGCGGACCCTGGTCGTAGCCGACGCGGGCCTGGATGTGGTCGACCCGCTCGATAAAGGCCGAGAGGTCGTCGGCGGGGTCGTCGAGCAGGCGTTCGCAGGTCACCAGCCAGTGGCTGATGTCGCTGGTGAAGCGCAGTTCAGGCACCTGGCGGATCACGTCGAGGGTGACCCAGGGGCTGTACAGCGAGCGGCCGCGGTGAATTTCGAAGCACACCTTCAGGCCACAGGCGGCGGCCAGCTCGACCGCACGGGCGAAGAAGTCGACCTGCTCGCTCAGCGCCCAGCGGTCATTGCCCGGCAGCACGTTGACCAGCCGTGGGCCGAGCTCGGCGGCCCAGTCGAGCTTGATGCGCAGGTCTTCGAGGTGCACGTGCGGGCTGTCGCTCTGGCGCGGTAGCACTGGCGTGGTGGTGAACAGGGTGGCGATGTAGGGGACGTTCTGCTCGCGCAACAGGCGGGCATTGATGGTGCGCTGCGCGGCGGTCTCGGGGATGCGCGCTTCGAGGCCGTCGAAGCCGGCACCCAGCGCTTCGTCGAGCGCTTGTTGCCAACTGCCGCGATACCCCCAGAGGGTGCGGAAGATTTCCAGTCGCATGGCCGTCTCCAGGAGAGAGCGAAGGTCAGCGGCAGATTGGCAAAGGGGCATGATGCGCCCGGTGGCATCCGGTTCGAGCCGGTGCCTGGTTATGGGCGCATTGTTGGCTCAGCGCGCGAACCGGTTAAATCGCATTGAGCAAATACTTAGTTCAGGGATTGCTGAACTATCGTGGGTGGGTGCCGTGGGAGCGGCTTCAGCCGCGAAACTCGCCGATAAATCCGCTTCCACAAGGGCTCGAATGCTACGCGGCCCTGGATGCCGGCGACGCTTGCATGACGCTACACTGGCGCTCCGTTCAACTGCCGTGCGCCGTCATGTCCTCTGCCTTGCCCGACCTGAAGCTGCTGAAGATCTTCGTCGCCGTGGTGCGCCACCAGGGCTTCGCCGCCGCGCAGCAGGAGCTGAACCTGTCCACCTCGGCGATCAGCACCTACATGAGCCAGCTGGAAGGCCAGCTTGGCATCGTGCTCTGTCATCGCGGCCGGGGCGGCTTCAGCCTGACCAGCAAGGGCGAGCTGTTCCACCAGGAAACCTTGCGCCTGCTTGGCGAGCTGGAAGGCTTCGAACGCTACTCCGCGGCGCTCAAGGGCGAACTGCGTGGCACGCTCAACCTCGGTGTGCTGGACTCGACGGTCAGCGATCCGGCCCTGCCGCTGGCCGAGGTGATCGGCGCCTACAGCCAGGAGCATCCCGGCATGCACCTGCACCTGTCGGTGATGAGCCCCTACGAGCTGCAGCTGGCGGTGCTCGACAACCGTCTGGATCTGGCCATTGGCGCCTTCTATGCGCGCATGAACGGCGTGGTCTACCAGCCGCTGTATCGCGAGCAGCACTGGCTGTATTGCAGCGAGCGCCATCCGCTGTTCGAGCAGCGCAGAATTCCCGAAGAGCTGATCACCCAGCAGCGCATGGTGGGCCGCGGCTACTGGAGCCAGGCCGAGTTGGCGCGCCATGGTTTCAAGCACAGCGCGGCCACCGTGGAGTCGATGGAGGCACAGTTGATTCTGGTGCTATCCGGTGCCTACATCGGCTACCTGCCGGAGCACTACGCCCAGCCCTGGGTCGATCAGGGCAAGCTGCGCGTTCTGCTGCCGGCGGTGTTCGGCTACCAGGCGCCGTTCTCGCTGATCCTGCGCCGCGGGCGTACCCGCGAGCCGCTGATTCAGACCTTCCGTGATCTGCTGAAGGCGCAGCTGAATCAGGCCTGATCCGGCTCAGCCACAGCAAATCTTGTCCCTGGCTTTTGGGAGCTGGTGGGGGCATCTAGCCAATGCCCGCGATTCGGGCGCATGGCGCCCTCCCACAATCATGTAGGGTGGGCCGGGCGGCGATCCGCTTCAGCCCACCATCTGAGCGCAACACAATCTCGCTCAGCGCACCAGGCAAGGCTTCTTGTTATCGAAGGTCCAGCCGCTGATCAGGTACTGCATGGCCACTGCATCGTTGCGCGCGCCCAGGCCCATGCCCTTGTAGCATTCATGGGCCCTGGCCACGGCGTCCATGTCCAGCTCCACGCCCAGGCCGGGCTTTTTCGGCACCTGCACCAGGCCGCCCTCGATACGCAGCGGCTCCTTGGTCAGGTGCTGGCCGTCCTGCCAGATCCAGTGGGTGTCGATGGCGGTGATCTTGCCCGGTGCGGCAGCCGCCACGTGGGTGAACATGGCCAGGGACACGTCGAAGTGGTTGTTGGAGTGCGAGCCCCAGGTCAGGCCCCAGTCGTTGCACATCTGCGCCACGCGCACCGAACCCTGCATGGTCCAGAAGTGCGGGTCGGCCAGGGGAATGTCCACCGATTGCAGCTGGATCGCATGGCCCATCTGCCGCCAGTCGGTGGCGATCATGTTGGTGGCGGTGGGCAGGCCGGTGGCGCGGCGGAATTCGGCCATCACCTCGCGGCCCGAGTAGCCGTTCTCGGCGCCACAGGGGTCTTCGGCATAGGCGAGCACGTGATGCTGGTCGCGGCACAGGCGGATGGCTTCGGCCAGTGACCAGGCGCCGTTCGGGTCCAGGGTGATGCGCGCCTCCGGGAAGCGCTCGGCCAGGGCGGTGACCGCTTCGATTTCCTCGTCGCCACGCAGCACGCCGCCCTTGAGTTTGAAGTCCTTGAAGCCATAGCGCTCGTAGGCGGCCTCGGCGAGGCGCACCACGCCCCTGGCGTCCAGTGCCTCCTCGTTGCGTACCTGGAACCAGGCGTTGTCGGCATCGGCTTCCTGGCGATAGGGCAGGTCGGTCTTCTTGCGATCGCCGACGTAGAACAGGTAGCCGAGCATCTCCACGGCATCACGCTGCTGGCCTTCGCCGAGCAGGGCGGCGACCGGCACGTCCAGGTACTGGCCGAGCAGGTCGAGCAGAGCAGCCTCGACGGCGGTGACGGCGTGGATGGTGATGCGCAGGTCGAAGGTCTGCAGGCCACGGCCGCCGGCGTCGCGGTCGGCGAAGGCCTGGCGTACCTGGCCGAGGAGTTTCTGGTACTGGCCGATGGGCTGGCCGACCAGCAACTGGCGGGCGTCTTCCAGGGTCTGGCGGATGGCTTCACCCCCTGGCACTTCACCGACACCGACATGGCCGGCGTTGTCGCGCAGGATCAGCAGGTTGCGGGTGAAGAAGGGCGCATGGCCACCGCTCAGGTTGAGCAGCAGGCTGTCGTGCCCGGCGACGGGAATGACTTCCAGGGCGGTGATGACCGGGGTACCTGCATGGGTGTTGTTATTGTTCATCGCGTGGTTCCTGTGCCGTGACGGCGTTGCGGTGGGTCTGGCTGCCTCGCCGGGCAGCACTGGAAGATAACGTTATCATCATATTCGGATAACGTTATCATTCAAGCGGAGATTTAAGCCGTGATGGTTGCGGGCGCGGTTCAATGCATTCAGCAGTCTTGGAACTCATATGGGAGCGCGCCAGGCGCGCGACGGCTTCGCGGGCATGGACCAGGCGTCCCCGCCCGCTTCCACAATTAGATTGCAGGATTCAGGAGCGAGCGGTGCTGCCACGCTCGATGATGGAAAACCCGGTATCCACACTCGCCTCGGCCTTCTGCCCATCGAAACGGCGCAGCAACGCTTCGGCGACCTGGAGGCCCATCTCGGTGGCATTGACGCTGACCGTGGACAGCGCCGGATTGGCGAACTGGCCGTTGAGGGTGTCGCCGAAACCGAGCACGGCGAGGTCGCCGGGCACGTTCAGGCCGCGGGTGGAGGCTTCGGCCAGCACGCCGAGGGCGACGGTGTCCGAGCTGCAGAAGATGAAGTCGGGTTTCTCGCCGGTATCGAGCAGATTGGCCAGGCCCTTGCGGCCCACTTCCCAGGTGGCGGGCAGGGGCAGGGTCCGTACTGCCACGGTCTCTACGCCCAGCTCGCCGAGTCGGCCTGTCAGCGCATCGCAGCGGCGCAGCGCACGGGGGTCGTCGACGCCGATCACCGCCCAGCGCCGGTAGCCCTTGGCGAAGAAGTGCTCGGCCACGGCGGCGCCGACCTGTTCGTGGGAAAAGCCCACCTGCATGTCCAGGCCGTCGTCGCTCAGGTCCCAGGCTTCGACCACCGGGATGCCGGCGCAGGCCAAGCGCTCGCGGCTGGCCTGGGTGTGGAAGGTGCCGGTCAGCACGATGCCGTCCGGGCGGCGACCAAGGATGGCGGCCAGCAGGGCTTCTTCCTGCTCCGGCACATAGCCGCTGGGACCGACCAGGGTGTGGTAGCCGGCCTCGGCGAGGCGATCCATGATCGCCTGCACCACGCTGGCGTAGATCGAGTTGGCGATGGTCGGCAGCACGATGGCCACCAGGCGGCTCTTGCTGGTGGCCAGGGCGCCGGCCATCAGGTTGGGTACGTAGCCCATGGCGCGTACCACTTCGAGCACGTGCTCGCGGGTGGCGTCGCTGACCAGTTCCGGGCGCTGGATGGCCCGCGACACGGTGATCGGCGATACCCCGGCCTTGAGCGCCACGTCCTTGACCGTCACCGGCAAGTCGCCGAGGTCACCGCGATCTTTGGCCAGTTCTCTGCGCGATTTTCTTGCCACGGGCTGGTCTCGATGTGGAATGCAGTGAAAGAGCCGAAGGTTACGGCAGCCGCGCGGCGTTGTCGCCGGCACGCAGCATATACAGACGGAACACCAGCACCGTGGTGAACAACTGGCAGAGGCCGAACAGCACGTCCAGCAGCAGGCGCCCGGCCGGTTCGCTGGCGATATCGGCGGTCCATAGGCCGGCCAGCCAGGGCGGCAGCATCACCAGCATCACGCAGGTGAAGATCGGCCAGAAGTGCCCATGGGTCAGCTGCAGGCTTTCATGCAGGGCCTGCAGCGGGGTGAGGCCGCGCAGCACCAGCAGGTAGTCGGCGAACACCAGCCGGACCATCAGCCACAGCCCCGGCAGGATGAACAGTGAGATGCCAAGCATGATCGCCAGGGTGCCGATGCCCGCCAGCAGCACGAAACGCGGCCACAGGCTCAGGCTCATGGCCACCAGCGCGCCCTTGCCGGGTTGCTCGCCGCGGCTGCGGGCGTCGATGAACAGGATCAGTGCCGCGCTGTACAGCGGGTAGAAGAACAGGCCGAGCAGCACCTCGTAAAGTGGCACCTTGGCGGCCGCGACCAGGTTCTCGAGCTGCAGGCTCACAAAGGCTTCGAGCAGCAGGAAGGGCAGGCATAGCAGGAGGATCTGCAGCAGGTTCTGCCGGAAGAAGAACCAGGCGTCACGCAGGGCGTCGAGGGGATTCATGAAAGATCGCAGCCAGAAAAAACAGGCCGCCATGATACGAGGGCCGCTGTTGCGCGACCAGTGATGGCCACCGCCGGGCCGCGGCTTTCGACCTGGGAAGACGAGGCTGGCATACTGGCCGCCGTGCAACCCGCGCGAGCCCTTGTGAGGATGTCCGGTGAAGAAAATTGCCGTGTTCGCCGACGTACAGAATCTCTACTACACCGTGCGCCAGGCCTATGGCTGCCACTTCAACTACACGGCGTTGTGGAACGAGCTGGCGGCAGGTGGCGAGATCGTCGCGGCCTATGCCTATGCCATCGACCGCGGCGACCCCAAACAGCAGCAGTTCCAGCAGATCCTGCGCAACCTGGGCTTTACCGTGAAGCTCAAGCCCTACATCCAGCGCAGCGACGGTTCGGCCAAGGGCGACTGGGACGTGGGCATCACCCTCGACGTGATGGATGCCGCGGCGGACGTCGACAGTGTGGTGCTGGCCTCCGGTGACGGCGATTTCGACCAGTTGCTCGAACGCATCCGCCAACGCCATGGTGTCGAGGCCGTGGCCTACGGCGTTCCCGGCCTAACCGCGCAGTCACTGGTGCGCGCGGCCACTCGTTATGTGCCCATCGAGGGCCATCTGTTGTTGAAACACTGAGGCTTTACGTGAAACCCATCGCTGTCATCGACTTCGAAACCACCGGCATGTCGCCGGCCCAGCAGGCGCGCGCCACCGAGATCGGCGTGGTGATCATCGAGGGTGGGCAGATCACCGCCCGCTACCAGAGCCTGATGAATAGCGGCGCCTGGGTGCCGCCCTTCATCGAGCAGCTGACCGGCATCAGCAACGCCATGGTGCGCAGCGCGCCGCCGGCCGCCGAGGTGATGCACGAGGTCGCCGAGTTCGTCGGTGACATTCCGATGCTGGCGCACAACGCGTCTTTCGACCAGAAGTTCTGGGACGCCGAGCTGGGCCTGATCGGTCGCACCCGGGTGCAGCATTTCGCCTGCTCGCTGCTGCTGTCGCGGCGCCTGCTGCCGGGGGCACCGAGCCACAAACTCGGCAACCTCAATCGCTGGGCGCGGCTGCCCGATACCGGCAAGGCGCACCGGGCGCTGGCCGATGCGGAAATGGCCGCCAACCTGACCCTGCATCTGTGCAGGGTGCTGCGCGAGCAGCACGGGCGCAGCGCTGTCGACCACGACTTCCTGCGTCAGCTGCAGGGCCTGTCCGCCGCCAAGGTGCGCGCCCTGCTCGCCGCCTAGCTGCGCGTCGAGCCGGGCCGGGTGTCCGCTGCGCTGCAACGGCTGCGCGATTGATACCCGGACGCGCTAAACTGCGCGGCATTTCCACTGCCCACCACGTTGCCCGCCATGACCTTCGCTTCCCTCGGCCTGATCGAACCCCTGCTGCGCTGCCTCGACGGCCTCGACTACAAGACCCCGACGGCCGTTCAGGCCGAGGCCATCGGCCCGATCATCAAGGGCCGCGACATCATGGCCGCGGCGCAGACCGGCACCGGCAAGACCGCCGCCTTCACCCTGCCGATCCTGCAGCGGCTGATGATGGAAGGCCCGGTGGTGGCGAGCAATTCGGTGCGTGCCCTGGTGCTGGTGCCGACCCGCGAGCTGGCCGAGCAGGTGCAGCAGAGCGTGCAGACCTATTCGCAGTTCCTGCCGCTGCGCAGCTACGCGGTGTACGGCGGGGTAAGCATCAACCCGCAGATGATGAAGCTGCGCAAGGGCCTCGACGTGCTGGTCGCCACCCCTGGCCGCCTGCTCGACCTGTACCGCCAGAACGCCGTGAAGTTTTCCCAGTTGCAGGTGTTGGTGCTCGACGAAGCCGACCGCATGCTCGACCTGGGCTTCTCCCGCGAGCTGGACGAGTTGTTCGCTGCGTTGCCGAAGAAGCGTCAGACCCTGCTGTTCTCCGCGACCTTTTCCGACGCCATCCGCGGTTTGGCCAAGGAAATGCTGCGCGACCCGCTGAGCATCGAAGTCAGCCCGCGCAACGCCGCCGCCAAGTCGGTCAAGCAGTGGTTGATTCCGGTGGACAAGAAGCGCAAGGCCGAGCTGCTCCTGCACCTGTACCGCACCAGGAAATGGTCGCAGGTGCTGGTGTTCGCCAAGACCCGCAAGGGCGTCGACGAGCTGGAACAGGCGCTGCTCGCCGAAGGCATCCGCGCCGACTCGATCCACGGCGACAAGCCGCAACCGAGCCGCCTGCGCGCCCTGCAGCGCTTCAAGGGCGGCGAAGTCGACGTGCTGGTCGCCACCGACGTGGCCGCCCGCGGCCTTGATATCGACGACCTGCCGCTGGTGGTCAACGTCGACCTGCCCATCGTCGCCGAGGACTACGTGCACCGCATCGGCCGCACCGGCCGTGCCGGCGCCACCGGCCAGGCGGTGTCGCTGGTCTGCGCCGACGAGGTGCAACTGCTGTCGGCCATCGAGACACTGACCGGGCAATTGCTGCAGCGCGTCGACGAGCCGGACTTCATCCCCGACCACCGCGTGCCGCAGACGGTCGCCGGTGGCCTGGTGGTGAAAAAACCGAAGAAGCCGAAAAAGCCCAAGGTGGTCGGCGGCGGCAAGGCCGGCGGCCTGGGCCGCTGGATGGAAAGCGACGAGCCGGCCGAGCCGCCGGTCAAGGCCATCCGCAAGGTACCGAGCTTTGGTGGCAAGCCCAAGGGTAAACGCTAGGAACAGCGGCTGGACCGGCCAGGCTTAGATTTCCTGGCCGATCTTCCACAGCACGCCGCTGGGGTCGAAGACGATGAATTCGCGAATGCCCCAAGGCTGATCCTCCGGGGCGAGGGTGCGCACGCCGAAGCGCTCGGCGATGTTCTCCGCCTGCACGTGGGCCCACCAGGCCTGCACGTCATCGACCATCAGGTGCATGACGAAATTCTCGGCCTGCTCCTTCACGTAGAAGTTCTGCAGCAGAAAGGCGCAGTGCTCGCCGTGGCTGAAATAGCTCATCTCGTCCGTCTGCCAGACCGGCGTGAAGCCCAGTGCGCTGTAGAAGGCCTGGCTGAGCGGGTAGTCCCTGGCCGGGATGAAAGTCTTGAGTTGCAAGCTGGTCAGCATGTGATTCCCTGTTCCGCGGATTATCGAGATCTGTCTTCCAGCCAGCGCGCCATGCCTTGGCCCGCCACGCGGCCGCTGGCGAAACAGGCGGTGAGCAGGTAGCCGCCGGTGGGCGCCTCCCAGTCGAGCATCTCGCCGGCGCAGAAGGTGCCGGGCAGGGCGCTCAGCATCAGATTGTCGTCGAGGGCTTCGAAGGGCACGCCGCCGGCGCTGCTGATCGCTTCTTCGATGGGGCGTGGCCGGCACAGGGTGATCGGCAGCGCCTTGATGGCGGCAGCCAAACGCCGAGGATCGGCGAACTGCTCGGCAGGCGTCAGCTCGCGCAGCAGCGCCGCCTTCACGCCATCCAGGCCGGCCTGGCGATGCAGATGTTTGGCCATGGAGTGCGAACCGCGAGGCTTGCTCAGCGCCTTGCCGAGGGCCTGCTCGCTGCGCTGTGGCAGCAGGTCCAGATACACCGTGCAACTGCCATCGCGGGCGATGCGCTGGCGAATCCCGGCGGACAGGGCGTACACCAGGCTGCCCTCGATACCGGTGGCGGTGAGCACGAATTCACCGGGGCGCGGCGCTTCGCCTGGCAAGCCCAGTGCCACGTTCTTCAGCGGCGCGCCGGCGAATTTCTCGCGCAGCAACGGGCTCCACGCCTCGACATCGAAACCGCAGTTGCTCGGCTGCAGCGGCGCAACGGGCACGCCGGCCCGTTGCAGGTGCGCCACCCAGCTGCCATCGGAACCAAGCCGCGGCCAGCTGCCACCGCCCAGGGCCAGCAGCACCGCATCGGCGCGCACCGCACGCTCACCCTCGGGGCTGGCCACGCGCAGACTGCCGTCTCCGTTCCAGCCCAGCCAGCGATGCCGGGTATGCAGCTGCACGCCGGCCTCGCGCAGGCGCTTGAGCCAGGCGCGCAGCAGCGGCGCGGCCTTCATGTCGGTAGGAAATACGCGGCCCGAAGTGCCGACGAAGGTGTCGATGCCCAGGCCATGAATCCACTGGCGCAGCGTGTCGGCGTCGAAGCCTTGCAACAGCCTGTCGATCTGTTCCTGGCGTTCGTTGTAGCGGGCGACAAAGGCCGGGTAGGCCTCGGAATGGGTGATGTTCATGCCGCCGACGCCAGCGAGCAGAAACTTGCGGCCCAGCGAGGGCATGGCGTCGAAGAGGTCGACCCGCACCCCGGCGAGCGCCAGGGTTTCGGCAGCCATCAGGCCGGCGGGGCCGCCGCCGATGATGGCGACCGAGTGGGCGGTTGGCGGGAGAGAGTCGGTCATGGCGGCATCGGCAGGGCAAAGGGCGAAGTTTACCCGAGCCCTCGCTGCTGCCATACCCGCGCGGCGCTGTGGTGAAGGATGCCATGGCGGCGGGCCAGGGCGTGGCGGTCCTTGCTGTAGCCGCCGCCGATCACCCCGACCACGGGAATGTCGCGGCCCAGGCAGTGGTTGAGCACGGCCTCGTCGCGAGCCGCTACGCCGGCATCGGTGAGCTGCAGGTAACCCAGGGCGTCATCCTGGTGCACGTCGACGCCGGCGTCGTAGAGCACGATGTCCGGCTGGTACAACGCCAGCAGGTACCCCAGGGTGTCGTCGACCACCTTGAGGTAATCGGCATCACCCATGCCGCGGGGCAGCGGGATGTCCCAGTCGCTGCTGGCCTTGCGCGCCGGGTAGTTCTGCTCGCAGTGCAGGGAGACGGTGACCGCGTCGGGTACGTCCTCCAGCAGTCGCGCGGTGCCATCGCCCTGGTGCACGTCGCAGTCGAAGATCAGCACGCGCCCGGCCTTGCCGCTTTCCAGCAGGTAGCGGGCGATCACCGCCAGGTCGTTGAAGATGCAGAAGCCGGCCGGGTAATCATAGTGGGCGTGGTGGGTGCCGCCGGCCAGATGACAGGCCAGGCCGTGCTGCAATGCCTGCTCGGTGGCCAGCAGCGAGCCGCCTACGGCGCGTACGGTTCGCCGCGCCAGCGCCGGGCTCCAGGGCAGGCCGAGGCGGCGCCCGTCTTCATGGCTCAGTGCGCCGCTCAGGTAGCGCTCGATATAGGCGGGGCAGTGGCAGAGGGCGAGGATATCGGCCGGGCAGATTTCGGGCCGCAGCAGTTCTTCATCCCGAGTCAGGCCGCTGGCCACCAGGTGATCGCGCAGCAGACAGAGTTTACGGTTATGCAGTCATGGACTCAACTTAAGATTAGGTACCTGAACACGATGGGTGGCAGACGCAGAAGTCGGCATGCCTCTCAGAAGGCGTTTTAACGCACGATTACGGTATTTGGTATGCCGTGGTGCGGGGTATCGGAGTAAACGCCTATACGGGCCTATTTGGTGGCTTCTGGCGCGTATCAGATGTGGTGCGGGAGGTGGGGGGTAGTGGAGATGCAGCTTTTAGCACTGCGAAGCGAGGTTCTGCGTAACGCACGAAGAGATATAGCTATAAGTTATATAAGTATATAGATTAATTACTAATCATAACTCCGTTATGGAGGTGGATATAGGTTCTGAAGTCCCTTCAGGTAGTTGATAAATATAACAATAAGATCAAAAGCATCGCCTCTGTCGCTTCGGAATCGCTTACGCTCTTCCTCATCGCCAGAGGCTCTATTATAGGGGTATTGACTTTTCTGTAAAGTACCGTTTGTCGATATGTGTTGACAGTGCAGGAATGTGCAAGATCAGATTTTGCCTTGGCCGGGTGACGGATTGCTAGGATCGATACCTGCGTCCAAGAGATAATCCCTGCCTTTGCTAGTTATCAGAGCTCCATGCAACACCTGAGGCGCTTCGAATCTTCTGGGGATTATGACGGCTTTCCACTTGATCAGGCCGCTCTGGTGTAGGGCCTCAGTGGCACGTTCGATAATGGGAACACTGTGTTCGCACGACTCAGCAAGCTCTTTCACGGTGGGGTTATAGCTGTGAACGTGATTGCAGATACCTATCGCATACAGCACTGAGTGCTGGTCGGAAGGGAGCGATGTCGAGTCCGAGGCGGGTTTCAGGTATCGACACAGAAAAACTATCGAGCCGACTACAAGGATAGTGAGCAAGATCATGCTCAGCAGCACAAGCCAGATCGGAATGGGTATTTCGGAGGAGAGCCAGCTTATTGCTGTGATGTACCAGTTTGTCAGCAGCCTTCCCAGAGCTGTAAGGATGCTCACGTCAAAGTAGAGATCAACGATCTTTCCGATGATGGCTGCAACGACGGTGATGCCAGTCCACCCCAGTGCCCCTTTCCAGTGTTTCCGTAGCCAGTCCATTGAGCTTGATCCTGCCCGTTACGTGCGATAGCCGAATGCTACCAGTGTGTTGGCGGCAAGACTTGCTTATTTAAAACCTGCCCCAAAAGCAGGATTTGACGATACACGCCGTAGGTTTCTTCCAGCAGGTCGTGAGCCCACATGCGTGGGAAGTCGATCTCATCCGGGCCAAATTGAAACGAAAACTCCTCCACCCGTAGGCCGGTTGTGTTCTCCTCGAACGACGCTGTGGGCTTGCTCTGTAGCAGACGGCGATGCTTCGAAATATTGCTGAAAGCTGCTAGGTAACGGAACCAGCGAGATGAGTTCAGCTCCGACATTCCTTGCTTCAAAGCTGATTCAGGCAGCTTGTCGGCAACTTTGCTGAAAGTGGAATCACGCTCAGGTAGAGGTATTGGCATGACCAGCTTATTAGCGAGCTGGGCGAAAATGTCAGCGTAATTCCGCACGGTGTGTATTGCTGCAATGGTATTGGCTTCATGCACCAAAGCTGCCTTGCCAAATTCAGGGTCGAAAGTTGCCATCGCAATGAACAGCTCGTCGCCGTTGCCATCTGGTCGTTGGAACTCTGCGAATGCATCCCTGGCTAGCCGTAGGTGGTAGTTGAGAATGAAGGCAGAGCGGCTAAGGGACTTCGGTAGCTCAGCGACCTGTTTGTCCTGAGACCGGTTTGCTTCTACCCAATCCTGAAGCACCTTTAACTTCCAAGTAATACTCATGATCTTCCTCTATCCGGTGAGACCTTCAGTGTAGCAATTCGAATCGCTGCCCCCCGCCAGAAACGGGGGGCTGTTCGCCCTGTTCTCTGGTTTCTGCACTGGGAAATATCTGGCGGGCCAGAAGCTCGCCACGTCGAGGCGACAGCCGAGTATCGAGGAGCTCTACAGGAGCGCCACTTAACTCAGCTCACCTAGGGCACTGCTGAACGCTGTTCTTTCTAAAATATCTGCCGTCGTACCGGGATAGGCGGTGTAACGAGTATCATCTGGCTTAGCGGCAGTTGCCCGCTTTGCGATATCCCGCTGCCTCCGCTTCTTTTTCGGAGGTGAAGGGCACGCGGTTTTTATCTGCCACCTTGTCATAGCTCGGGCAGCCGTTGGGCAGGTGATACACGTGGCTATTGCGGTTACCTATGATGCCGACATTGGCCGTCGAAGTTGATGCATGCGTAGCTTGACTGTCGCGTTTGGTGGGCAGCTGAATGACAACCCCCTCGCGCAACGGCTTGTGGCCCAAAGTCCAGGTTCGCTCACCGGTCACAAATGGATTGCTGTGTCCCATGACTTTGGCAGTCCGGCGTTCCCACTGCCGTTCTCCAGCAGATACCGGATACTGCCGATCCCAGGCCATAAGCAGCTGCTGTTGCTGACGTGACATCGACAGGCCGTAGCGGTCGTACATGTAGAAGGTGGAGCGAGCAACAAGTCCCTTCACTTCATCGCGCGGCTCGGCGGCTTTCCCGCTGAAATCGATACGGGTTGTGCACGCTCCATATTGTTGAGCCACTCCAGCAGCCATGCCGTACTGGTAGTTGCTGCGGTCACCGTTGACCTCGCCCACGGACGGGTAGAGGTTGAATAGGTCTGCCTCCATTGCCCTAAACACGGGATCGTCGGCCACGCAGTTCTTCCGTCCTCCGTTCTGCCAGCACTGACGCTGGTGGCCGAATATCCACGCTGGGACAATGTGCTCCCACTCGATGCGATCAGCCCTGGTCTGTTGCTTGCGGGTTTTGTAGCCGCAGGATGTCGGGTCAACCCTCCCACCGGACTTTCCCATCCATTCCCACTTGCAGCCGCAATAGAGCTCGCCGTCGGAACCTTGCGCTTGGTCGAAGAATATTTGCTGTTTTGCCGCGACCTTGGCGGCGGTGAAAGTGGATGGCGGTTCAGCAACCGCGTGAGTGCATAGGAGGAGGGCGAGAGCAGCGGTAAGCAGAAACTTCATGGATGGCCGTGGAATCCGAAAAAACAGCAATTCTAGCGGCACCGGGCAGGCTACAGCACGGGATCGCATGTCCGCTCAATGAGCTCTGCACCTTCGTTCCTGACGTTGCCGACCGCTTTACCGACCGGATACCACTCAAATTGATCGACAGGAATATCGTGATGCGTGGCAAGGTCTTCCGCTCGCTCGGGTAACAGCCCCGGCTCCAACCATTCTCTCGCTACATCTTGCGACAACACGACCGGGCGCCGGTCATGAATGTCAATCATGCCCTGATCGCTCGCTGCTGTGATCAGGGCAAATCCACCACCCTCATGCTCTGGCGTCGGCAGTTCTGCTATGGCCGCGAAGAACATAGGTTCGCGGCTTTTCAGCCGGATAAGGTAGGGCTGTTTCAATTTCTTGTCGGTTGGGTGTTTCTTCCATTCGTACCAGCCATCCGACGGAACCAACACCCGGCCTTTCTTCCAGATCGCACCCCAAAATCTGCTTGTGCTGGCCGTCTCGATTCTTGCGTTGATAGCCGGTGGGCGCTTGCCGTCTGCCCAATTTGGCGCGTAGCCCCAGCGAACGGGCAGGGCATAGATACCCAATTCGTCTTGATGAAACAGCGTCACCCGGCTTTGTGGAGCCACGTTGTAGCGCTCCAGGGGTTGGTTTGCCCAATCACCTTCAAGTAGGCCCAGCTGTAGAGCCTTTGCGTACTCATCAACGGTTCGGTACTGCGTGAATCGTCCACACATGGAACTCTCCGGTCGTCAGATGGCCATCATCATCCTTTGACCGCATCTCAACTGATTTGGTATCTGTATATCCATACAGTATTATTCTTAGGTCTCTCTCATGGGCAATGCAACATTCCTCGGCCCAGTGGGCAGCTCCGGCGTTGAGCTGCCCTTTTTTTCCTTCCGTGTTCCTGCAGGCTTCGAAAGCCCGGCTAACGATCACCTAGAAAGCCGAATCTCGCTTGATGAGCTGCTGGACATTGACGCCCCGCAAACCTATCTCGTGCGTGCTGATGGAGAGAGCATGACGGGAGTTGGCATATTCGACGGAGACCTATTGGTGGTGAATCGAGCACTTGACCCAGCTCCTGGGGAGGTGGTGATTGCTGCCATCAATGGGGAGCCGTTGGTGAAGACTTTTGCTCGTGAAGGTGATCAGTTGGTGCTCCGATCAGCGAATCCGAAATACCCACCGCGTTACGTTCTGGAGGGCGATGAGCTGATGATTTGGGGCGTTGTGATCAGCAGCATTCGGAAGCATCGCTGCTATGGCTGATACGGCAATCGCTCTGATCGACTGCAACAGCTTCTATTGCAGCTGCGAACGTGTGTTCCGTCCTGAGCTGCAGCAAGTGCCCTTGGTGGTGCTGAGTAATAACGACGGGTGTGTGATTGCACGATCTGCGGATGCAAAGCCATTCGTAGAGATGGGGGCGCCGTTTCATCAGGTGAGAGGCTTGCTGAAGCGGCACGGTATTGTTCCGTTCAGCAGTAACTACGCGTTGTACGGAGACATGAGCGAACGGGTGATGACCGTAATTGAATCCATGGTGCCTGCTGTTGAGGTGTACAGCATCGATGAGGCATTCGCCGACCTGACTGGCGTCCAAGGTGATTTGGAGCATCTGGGGCGGCTGATTCGGGCTCGTGTGCTGAAGTATACAGGCATCCCGACCGGCGTAGGGATTGCGACCACTAAGACTCTCGCGAAGCTTGCGAATCACTCGGCCAAGAAGTGGCAGAAGCAAACAGGTGGGGTTGTAGACCTGCGTGATCCTGAGCGGCGGGACAAAGTGCTCAAGGCGTTACCTGTTAGCGCTGTTTGGGGCGTTGGCCGTCGCATGACGGCTCATTTGAACGCCCAAGGCATCCAGACAGCGTGGCAGCTCGCACAGGCCGATGCTTGGACGTTGCGTAAGCAGTTCAGCGTTGTGATCGAGAAGACCGCACGGGAGCTTCGTGGCGTGGCTTGCCTTAGCCTGGAGGAGGCGGCACCACCCAAGCAGGAAATCTGCTCTAGCCGGATGTTCGGCAAGCGTCTGCAGGACATCGCACCTATACGCGAGGCCGTGGCCACCTACACAGCGACAGCATGTGAAAAGCTGCGATCACAGCACTCGGTATGCCGCCAGATTCGCGTTGGTGTACGTACGGGGATGCACAACCCGGATGAAGCGAAATACGCCAAGGGCGTAACCATGCAGCTGCCTTGGGCAACTGACGATACACGGATGATCACTCAGTACGCATTGAGCGCTCTGGAGCAGGCTTACCGGGTGGGGTATTCGTACAGCAAAGCGGAAGTGATGCTGCTAGACCTTTGTCAGCGTAATGAGATTTCAGGCGACTTGTTCGCCCCGCAGCAGTCGATTGAGTCTACAAAGGTGATGGCCGTCCTCGATGAAATCAACGCCAAATGGGGTAGGGGAACGCTACGCCCTGGACGCGTAGAGCTCCAGCCTGAATGGGGCATGCAGAGAGAGATGCTGAGCCAGAGCTACACGACTCGGTTAGACCAGCTATGGGCTGTGGGATGTCGCTAGAATCGAGATGCGTTTCACTGCACTTGGGTAAATTAGGGATGAGATTCCATATGAGTTAAGTGTGGTCAAGATGCTCTTGCCAGCCTTTACTTAATAAATTTTGCTGTCTATGGTGTCAGTGTGCTACTTGCTCAGGGTTGGCCGTTTCGACTGGCTTAGATAGATTATGTGATAAATGCAGGGACTACAAAGGGAACTAAGGATGCTGCATATAGAGAATGTCGCCAGCAATCTATTGAGTGCTCATGCTAGGCTCGCATTGCATGATGCCAATGAAGCCGAAACTCGAAAAAAAATTATCGATAAGATTATTGAGCTCATACTCGGTTGGGATGATGCAGATATCTCATATGAGGAGCGTGTCTCAGAAGATGGAAGTACTACTTTCGCTGATTATATAATCAGAACTGCAGATGTGTCTCTGCTAATCGAGGCAAAGCGGGTTGGTAAAAGTTTTGGCGTTGTCCCAACTCAAAAAAGAGTTAAGCTTGCTGGCCGTATAATGGAAGGGGATACTGGTGCCGCTATAATTCAAGCACGGGATTATTGTAGGAGAAAGTCAATTCCCTATGCTGTGGTAACAAATGGAGCCCAATGGATTATATTTCCGGCAGTGCGCACTGATGGTGTATCGTTCTCGGATTCCTATGCAATAGTTTACGATTCCTTGAGTCGTATCCTGGGCGAAGAGCTTGAGCATTTTGTAGATATTCTTTCTAGAACAGCAGTGGTGGAAGGGAATCTTGCTATCGAATTACTTGGCCGTAAAACTGATCAGTTTGAGGAGCGCCGACTGAATAAGTTTTTCAAAGGGTCTAGTGTAAAACGGCAGAATCCCATATATCCATTGATAGAGAATGAGGTTATAAGTGCATTTTCTGATTCCATCATTGGAGCAGAAGAGTCTCTGCTGGAAAAATGTTATGTAAAAAATGCCGATCGGCAGAAGTTTGATAACCGAATTAGTATGCACCTTCAAAAGCAAGAGCCGCTTTTTTCCGTCCAGCCCAAGAAACCCATGCGGAAAAAAGAATCCTCTTCTCTAATAGACTCTATCAATGTAGCCTCGTCTTCACGGCGACCTCTTGCGATTCTAATTCTGGGTACTGTAGGAACAGGAAAAACCACTTTCCTTCAGTATACAAGAAAGGTGGCTTCTGCTACTTACTTCCAAAAGAATGATCATACCCCTTACCCACACTGGGTGGACATTGATTTTCGGAATTTTTCAAGAAATGAAAGTCCATTAGAGTTCATTTATTCTCATCTATTCGCTTATCTGAATAACGACTCATACTTTAAGGACTTTCAAAGAGCGATTAAACCTGCTTATCGTGATGAGATTGAAGCTTTAAGAACAGGCCCAATGTTTCTTTTGGCAAGGAATCAAGAAGAATTTGATAAGAAAATTACTGAGATCATAGTAAATGATTACAATAAAAAGCAGCCTTATGTTGACAAGCTATTTTCTCATGCATCAAAAGGTTCGGCATTATTTTTAGTTATAGATAACGTTGACCAGTTTGAAGATGATGTGATTCAGTCTGAGATTTTTTCAGATGCGATGGCAATTGCTAGCAGGCTCTCGCTCAACCTTATAATTTCGATGCGTGAGTCCACATACGTCAATCACCGTGGTTCAGCTACGTTTGACGCTTTTGATTTTGATCCTCTTCATATCGAGCCTCCTGAGATTCCTGCAGTCTTGTCGCGTCGTTTTTTTCTGACTGCACAAATGCTTTCTGGAAAAAGTGGCGGTTTTACTACACATGGCGGCGTTAACTTTAAAGTTGATGACTTGTCTGTCTTTATTGATATTGTGAAATCTTCAGTTCTAGGGACAGAAGTTGGTGAGCGGATTGATGTATTGGCAAACCATGATGTGCGCTTAGCGTTGCGGATGACGCGTGAGTTTTTGGCTAAAGGATATACCGACCCGGCCAAGGCGTTGCAAAGCTATAAGAGCAAGGGAGCATACGTGCTGCCAAAACAGGAGGCTTTCCGGTCAATACTCCTTGGTAATCAATCTGTCTATAGTGAAGAGTTTTCTGTAATTGGAAATCCCTTCGATTCGAGGTTAGGGAAATCTAACGGTGGCTTACTAAGAATGTTTGTGCTTTCAGCATTGGTTAGGCAAAACAATGCGGCTGGCGGTCATCTTGATGGCCCTGATATTCGTGATGTTATGCGTTCAATTGGGTTTTCAGAGGACGACACTTTAAAAGTTCTGTCCGATTTATGCGATCTCAGATTCGCTAACACAAGATCGCATGGCAAAGCTGATATGAATAGTGGTTATTATGCAAGCAGGTTGGGAGGGCATGTGGTGCGTGCACTTATAGCTGACCTGACTTTTATTGAAAATATACTAATGGATACCTTTATATCCGAAAAGGATATTTGGGATTCACTTCGCGAGATGACCCAGCAAATAAAGGATGAACGGGAGATCGTAAGACGTATGGAGATTCGCGTGGAGCGTGCAAAAATTTTCTATGACCTTATGGCTACTCAGTATCAGCCACTTGTGGAGGAAGCAACTAAACGGGGGGTCGATCCAATCTGGCTTGGAAATCCGCTTGAGGAAATGCGTTTGGTTTTTGAAAGTGACTACACTAAAGCTTTGCACTCAGCAAAGCGTTTATACGGCAAGGCATAAACTGCCTGAGCTCTATATTTTAGAGCTAAGTGCAAGATTTTTTTAAATTAAATCTAACGCCTGGGGAGTCGAAATTGTATTCTGGGTTTTCCTTTTCTAGAGTAGTGATAATCCAATCTCTTGGGGCCGAGGGAGATATACCAACAGGACGAATAATTGCAGATTATATCGAGCCAAAGATTTTAGAGAGCGGGTTGGATATCCCAGTTGAAGTAATAGACTGCAAAAGCCCTGAGGAGTTTTTTGAAATAATAGAGTGCTTAACTGTTAAGGCACTGATGGGCGACTATCCACTTTTGCATGTCGATTGTCATGGGGATTACGATGCAGGGCTTTCATTTAGTAATGGTGATGACCTGGATTGGGAAACTGTTGCTTCGGTACTCACTCAGCTTAATGGGGCAACTAACTTTAATTTGTTGGTGTTGTTCTCGGCATGCTTTGGATACTACTTTACAGAAACTATGGGTATAACGAAGCCAGCGCCTTGCTGGTGCTTGGTAGCGCCTTGCTCAGTAATTAAGCAAGATGAAATACTAAATAATTTAAGAGTTTTCTACTCGGAGCTATTCCTTACTAAAAATGTGGGGCTTAGTATCCGGAACCTTGAAAATAGCAAGCTGATCCACGGAGCGTGGATTTGCTCATTGACAGAAGAGCTATTTGGAAAATTGACAAAGACTTATCTGGTGAAATGTTGCTCGAAAGAGCAGGGCAAGTTGAGATTAGATATGTATATGAGCAAGATGAAGAATGTTTTAACACGCAAGGCGATGAAACAGCGCTTCAAGGAGCAGAATAATGATAAGCTATTTGAGTACTTTGAGCGGTATTTTATGATTAATGTTCTTCCAGGCAATAGAGTTAGATTCACTCGTGCAAGAGCGGAACTTACTATGCTCATTAAAAAGCTCAAGTCGACAGGGCGGTATTATCTGTAATGTATTTGAGTTGAGTGAACTGGATTGAAGCTTGGCGAAGCTGAAAGGGTAGAGCTTGAGCTATGATTGATCTTTACAAGCTACTTTGAGGCATGCTCAGGCTTCAGCTTTGGATGTAAATTAGTTTTGCGCAGTATCTTGCCATCAGATGCACTGATCTTATAAAGCACAGCTTCTTTAAGTAGGAATGTGAAATCTGGAGTGGCTAGAACAATGTATCCGGCCAAAAAACCGTTCTCTGTACTAACTTCGTGCTCTGTCTTTAGTTCCGATAATTGATATTCCTCAATGTTCAATGCCTTCGCTGCCAGTTTTAGAGCAGCCTGCTTTCCAGGATTGTAGGCTATCCAATACGGGCCGGTGATCACAAAAAATAGGCCCATGGATATAACCCAGACAAGTATATATTGAAGAAAAGAATTCATATCATGTTTGAGGCGGATCACTAACGCCATGACCGGTAGCGTGATGACTGAGCACACTGCAGCAACAGCTACCTGACCCGAAAACGTCATATTTAGGAATCCGATGTAGCCAAATGAGAGCAAATCGGATAGCGAAAAACTGACTTCTGTTCTGCTGATGCCAAATTGCTGCAGCATGCCGACGTAGCGCATATAGCCCAATACAAGTAAAGCTGTATTGACTACGGCGACCATTACAGCTGCGATCTTTAGAAATTGGTCGAGGCTGATCATGAACCCGCCAGCGGGCTTGACCGATTCAGGATATTTTGGAGGTTCTGCAGAGGCAGGCAATACTATTGGTGGACTAACCAGCTCAACGCGGATGGTCTTATCCTTTGTCCAAAACATCTAAATCTTCCTTTTAATTGGTGCGTGTGCCATTAGAAGCGAGGCGAAGCTATTGCTCTATAATAACCTGTGGAACGTATCAAGAAACTGATATTTAACTACAAGCCAAGAAAAGAAAGCTACGCCACTGCTAATTAATCCTATTATGAAGGGTAAAATGTAGTCGCTTGCCCAAGGGTTGAAAAGCGTATTTGCAATCCAAGCTGAAACACGAGCCTTAGAAATCTCATACGCACTAGGCGTTACGGTTACTCGAATGGATGAGTTTAGAGTGAACGTTTCGTTGTGAGTATCAGGCGCGTATGAATACCAGATATTCAAATTAATCCGGTTTTTTGAATATTGACGATATCCTTCAATTGGGCTGCCTTCAGCAGAGCTTTCTGGAGTATTAAAGTTGTCTCTGTACTCCATGGTTCCCTCAGGGTTTAATCCTATGATATCCCTTTTTTCTGACGGGTTAGCCTCAAGTCTTGCCTTGTCGGTCAGCCGGTGAAGCTCATGTTTGTGCATTCTTATGTAATTTTTTATGAGAATATTTTCATATGTCAGATGGTTGGTGTCTGCTGGCCTTCGTTGTTCGATAGGGCATTTTTGATAATACCGAAGCAGGAAGTACACATTAATAATAGATATTGCTGCCCAGATATCGTCAGCGTTTTCTTTAGGCCGTAAAGAAAAGCCCAGAATGCTTATGGTGCTAATATCTGCGGAAAAGTACCAAGCAAGCAATACAATGGTTGAAAAAGTTACTAGAAACGCTCTAGCTTTTCGCCAATCGCTTTCAACGTCCGGTGCTTCGCTCATGAAATGAATTTCCGTTTCTTAGGTCGCCGAATGCTACCAGTGTGCATGGAAATCTGGGAGAGTAGGCGCTGAGGATGCACGTTCAAGAGAGGAAAGGATGACCAAGCCTGAATACCGAGCCCCCACAAAACACGCATATATCAACGACGCTCTCATCCGATGCCTGAGGGACACAGGGGACGGGGATTACATCGCTGCTAGATTAGCGATGAGGCACCGACTCGTGCCTCAGTTTTTGTGGTCAGCAGAGCAGGCCATTGAGAAATATCTTAAGGGAATCCTCACGCTTCACCGCGTTAGCGCAGTAAAGGTAGGGCATGACATTAGGATGGCCTTGAGACTCATCGATGAGAGGCTAGGGTTTGCGATCCCCTTGACCCCACCTCAGCAAGAAGTGTTTGAGCTGATCGCGGACTGGAATGCAGATCGGTATTTTCTCGGCCACTCAGGGGTGATGGGGCATGAGTTGCATTATCTCGACCAACTAGTGTGGCGGATGCGGCAATACTGCCAGCCGTTGGATGTGGTGCATTACGCTGATGAACCTTCCCGCTCTCTGCTTGAACAGAACGTAAAGTCCATTGAGAAAAGAGCTTTGACCAATCCAGCAGAGGGGCGGCTTGCTGGCGGGCGGCTGGAGGCCATGCTAAGCGGTAAGAGTGATCCAGCAAGACCGGCACTGGTCTGGAAAAACCTAATGTTCAGCACCAGCACGCGCAAGCAAGTCCTCAGGCGAAACTATATGCAAAGCAACAACGCTCCCTTATGGCTCAGGCCAGAGTTGCTGGATGACTTGGCTGTCCTGCTATTCATGCCTAAAGATGCAAAAGATGCGTACAGGCAGCTTGCGTTGCAGAGGGGGGCAAACGAGTGAAAATGTATAGCCCAGCCCCCGCCAAAATCGGGGTGCATTGCGTCCCGTTTTCTGGCTCCTGCACTGGAAAATATCAAGGAAGCTCTACAGGAGCGCCATTTAACACAGCTCACCCAGGGCACTGCTGAACGCCAGGATTCTAGAAATATCAGAGGGGGCGACACTGCGTGTCTTCCTATCAGGCGTTCTCTGCTTCCGTAGGCGTCTCCCGCATTGAGGGTATTGGGAGTAGACGTAGAGGTCTCAGGCGAGCTATCAGACGGCATTCCAGAGGCGTTTGACAGTGCTCAGACTGCAACCAAGTTGCTTGGCTACAGCTGACTGAGAGAGGTTGGTCTTCTTCAGCTCCTGCACTTGCTCTGAGGTGGTGGCAGCGGGGCGGCCAAGGGTCTTTCCTTCCGACTTCGCACGACTCAACCCGGCTTGTGTACGTTCGATCAAAAGGTCACGCTCAAACTGAGCTACAGCAGCGAGAACGCCCATCGTCATCTTTCCGGCAGCAGAGGTTAGGTCTACGCCACCAAGAGCTAGGCAGTGCACCCGGATGCCCTGAGATTCCAGTAACTGGACGGTCGTTTGCACATCGATGGCATTACGGCCCAGACGGTCTAGCTTGGTGACCACCAACACATCGCCACTCTCCATGCGCTCAAGCAGTTTGTTGAAGCCTGGGCGTTCGCTCGCACTGGTGGAGCCGCTTATGGTTTCTGTGATAGCACGCTGTGTTTGGATATCGAAGCCAGCAGCTTTGATTTCCTGAATCTGGTTCTCGGTGGTCTGGCCTGTGGTGCTAACGCGGCAATAGGCGAAGGTGCGGCTCATGGCTGGATGCTCTGGTGTCAAAGACGTAGGTTCATTATGTGTCCGGTCTCATAAATTGTAAACCCTAATTTCTGACACCGGCTGCTTGGATTCTCCTGGGTGGTGTCAGATACGACCGTATTTGCTACTGGCCATATCGTCTGCCGCTGTCTCTGTATACCTGTACTGCTATCCTGGGATCTTTGATGCCCACGCAAGGATTAGCTATGAAACGAACCGTCTTCGCATTGATAGGCACGCTAGCTCTAGCTGGCTGCGTAACCTCCCAAATCACTTCTGAACAGGCGAAGCCTGCTCCGGCTGAACGGCTCTACGGCTTTGGGCAAAAACAGGCACCAGATGACGTTGCAGTAACCGTGATCAGAGATAGAGGGCTCTATGGGAGTGGATGCGGGCTTGTAATCCGTATCGATGGAAAGCGGGGAGCCATGCTGAATGCGGGAGAGAAAGCAACGCTGTATGCGGCTGCCGGTGACCATACGATCAGCGTAGGGGTTAGCGGCCAGGGGCTTTGTGCTGGGATGGTCGATAAGGCCATCGACATGACGCTTAAGCCAAACCAAAACCGCATCTATCGGGTGAGCGCAGACCAAACCGGGTTTCAGATCAATCCATATGTGATGCGTGATTAATAACGTTCCACGCCGAAGCTGCATTTGCACGAAAATTCCCAATTGACTCGTTATTGCGGCTTATGCCTGCGGAAGCTTTCTGTTCATTTGAGTTTCGGCGGATAAATTTGCAAAAAGGAGAGGGGGAAGCTGTCTGGTTTAACTCTCAAAACCACCAGCTACGATAATGCTGGGCTACAGGCGTGTTACAAACAGAAAAGCCCTGGGAAACCATCTATTAAAAATGATTTTCCAGGGCTATTTTTCATGGGTAATTTCGACGCTAGCGTCTACCCCTTGATAGGTTGTTTTCTGGGGCGTCCACGACCACGTTTTACCGGTGGCGTGTAGAGCTGTCCAGCTACAGCTTGAGCAAATACGGTATCAACATACGTAGGTTCGCCTTCGTATCCTTCTGGCTCAGCTAAGCGTAGTGGTGGGTTTTGTTGGTAGTGACTGGCAAGCCAATCGGCATGTTCTTGCAAAGTAGTTTCCATAAGGTTTCCTCTGTCACTGTGGTGACGATATAGATAACGCTCCTGGCATGTTCAATCCTGGCGATATGGATCATCGAAGAATCGGGACACTTTTTAGGAGCAATAGGTGGGAGTAGGGTTTCAGCGCTGCTTGTCTTCGGTTCCAATGTTAAAAATGCTGCCAGCGCTGATGATTCCACCGGCGCCGGGCACTTCGATTTTGTTGGTTCCTGCACTGATCGTTGTCTTTGTCTGGCTCAAGTAATTTGGGTTGCAGAAAGCTGGTGACCGGATGATTCCGGCCACTTCGCCTATTCGATCAGATTGCCTATCTGTAGCACGCTGAAGGACAGTCTCTGTTTGCTGGAGCTGGTAGCTAACTGACTCCATGCGGGCCACTGTGTTACCTGTGTTCCAAGCAACGACAGACAAGAATGCATAAAGACCAAGTGTGTTTAGGAACTGTAAAATGAGGGGAGCATGCTTCATTGCATAAGCTCCACGTTAAATACTTGTTTACATACGCAGTCCATGTACCAATCATTCCCTCTGTAGTCTCCGTAGTAACGAAGCGCTGCCACACGATAGAAACCGTTCAGAACCGGCATAACAGTCGATTCTAGGCGTATTAGCTTGCCTACCTGTACGTTGGGGTTGATCAGAGCTTTGAACTGCACTCCTGTGCGTCTTTTGGGGTCTGTGTCCAGCTTCTCAAGCTCACCAGAGGAATAGAATGGGATGTCGATCAATCCAGTGTCTGCTGAGATAAGAACAGCCTCATCTGTGCTACGACTGGTCAGGCCATTCTCATCGCTGATGTATAGCGTTCCCTGGGCGACACGCCATTCCCAAGCCAGTTCACGGCAGAGCCTGTCTAGCATAGCCTTGGGGCTTCCGTTCAATGGATACCCATATGGTAAAGATTTACTCAGTCCAGAAGATGCGTAAGAGCCTCGGGCAACCCCCGGCATCTGTTTACGAATTTCTTCGATAACATCTTCGTAACTTTTGCCGGGAGCAACTATAGACTTGACTCTCTTATGAGAAAGAGCTGTGTAACTCTCTCCCAAGAATAGTTTTGTTATAGTGTCGGCCCCGCGACGTTCAGTTGACGTTCTGGTGACGTTGCCCGAGAGGATTACGTGAATGCCAGTGCTCTTGTAGCCTACAGATAGTGTGCACTCTAAAAACTCTGTTTCTAGTTTTGCCAAAGATGCAGGAGAGAGATTGTAAACTTCTACTACTGCAGTGTTAGAGCTTTTCTTGTTGTCAGCACTTAATTGGACATCAAAGGAAACTTGTAAATTCTCGATGAGTATTCCATCACCTGTCTTATAGTTGCCGATGATTAGCTCGTAGCGTCTGTCGTTTTGAAGCATAGAGCCTCCTATCGTTTAACCTTGACTAGGTTTTGTTGAGTGCTGACTAAGGCATCGGAAAAAACACCTCTAGCTGCTTGTTTGGTCAGTTCGCCAATGCGGACGCTAATCTCGTCATATACCTCGGAGGCATTAGCACCCCGAGCGTTAACCGTGATTGCGAAGCTGTTTGTTTGAACGTTGTTCGTGTTCGTCGTGCTGGAGTCGATCAACTGTTGCATGGCCTGTGCTGGGGTTTGTGTCAAGCGATCCAAAGCGTTTACTGCTGCCTCTGGAATCAACGGAGACGGACGATCAAGGAAAGGCATGCGAGGCTGTTCGGATGGAGCTTCAGAAGCTTTCCCACGATCTTCACGCGCGGCATTGTGGGCACGCCACTTATCACCGAGACCGAGCAAGGTAAAGAACTGCCCGATACCTTCGCGGAGCTTTTCAATCATGAAGTTCAATGCTTCAGGGATTTGATCTAACACTGGGCTCAGTGCATTGAGACCGTCCGCCATGAGGCCCAGGGCTGCACCGATATTCTCAAATGTTGTCGAGGCCATGAATGTGACGACATCCACGAGTAAATCGATTAATGGCGTGAGAACTTCATCTGCGAACTTCTTAGCGTTTTCGAAGAACACGGCATATTTTGGGTTATCGGCTAACTGATCGACTGCGGTTTGAATTCTTTCAAGCCAACCAACTATCTTTGTGTTTGTATCGGTGAAACGTGTTTCGAGTCGTAAACTCGCACTCTCAAGGTTGGAGAATCCTGGGATCAATTTTTCAAGTGAAACCTGAAGACGTTCTTTCGCTTGGTACAGCTCGATAGAGGATTGCTTCAAGGCGCCGTCATCGTATTCGGATGTTCGAATGGAGCGTTCGGTTGTCATGTTCTGAATGCGAGCCTGAGAAGACTCTGCACTCTGAGCGATGGTATCCAAGCGTCCGCCCAGGTTGGATTTATCGTTCATCATTCGGCCAAGAACAATGAAGAACTTGTTTAACTGGTCACCAGATATCTTTCCATCTGCCATTGCATCAGAGAAGCTAGCTTTAGCTGCCTGTCCTTTGAGGCCAGAGCGGGTTATCTCCGCCCAAGCCTGCACACCGAGTTTGTCAGCACCTGCAACACGTTCAGCGAATTGGCCTTTCCATTCCTCGCTCATCAGCTGGCCTTTTGAAAAAGCCTGTCCGATGGCGCGAAGGGCACCGCCCATATCATCGCTGTTTAACCCTGTACCGCGTGCAAACCTCATGATGCCTTGGATCAGGTCAATGGATTGATCGCGCTGTAATCCAGCATCTGTCAGGTTGATCGCTGACATTACGAACGGTTTTGCGATCTCACTACGTACCAATCCGAGGCTATCAGCAAAGGAACTCAGCTCCTTCTCAAGACGGGCTTGGAGTTGTGTATCCCCTTCAGTCAGAACGCTCAGGTTTGCCCGTTCTGTACGGCGCGTATCGAATGCATTGATATCGGTCTTGGCGAACTCGTTTAGCTTGGCTTGAGCCGCAATTGCAGCCGTGGCTAAAGCGCCCAAGGCCATGGCAGCCGGGTGCAAGCCAGCACTGAACATTCCAAGGCCAGGGATCGAGGCGCCAACGCCGGCGCCTAGGCCAGCAGAAGCAACGTGTCCCATGCTGGAGCCGAAACCACGGCCACCACGCCAAATACTTTGAGAGGGGGGTGGCGACACTGCGTGCCGCCCCGAAGGGCTACGCATGGCACCTGGGAGACGTTTGTTGAGACGTTCTTCCAGCTTCATGGCTTGGATGCGGGCACGGTCGCTAGCAGCTTGTGTGCGTGCTCTGGTGGCTTCTAGGCGGGATTGGGCTGCATTGGTGCGAAGCTGCTCTTGCTGAAGCTTCAGGCGACTCTGTTCCTGGCGGATGCTGTATTGGTGGGCAGCTTGTGAGGTTTTGAGTTGCTGGAGCTGAGCACGGTGTTCAGCCTGAGATGCCTTGGCTTGTTGCTGGGCGGCTTTGGCTTGTTGAGTTTGCAGCTTGATTTGCTGTTGTTCTGCTACAAGCTGAAGCTTGCTAGTGCGAAGCATACTTTGAAATTCAGCGTTAGTTTGCTTTGCACTAGCTGCTAGTTGCTTTTGGATATTCGCATTGCCTCTTGGAGCAATACCAAGTTTCCTATTCAGTCGCTGAGCTTGACGCTCAAGCTGTGCCATCCTCCTGGCTACTTGATCTAGCAGGCGCTCAAACTTGAGTAGTCCACTATTGTCAGCGTCAAACCGTAATCGGCCAACTAAACTTGCAATTACCTTTTCTGGCATTGATTAGGCTCCCATAATTCTTTGTTCAACAAGGATTGCTGCAATCTGCCCTTGAGTCTTTTTAGGCAAGCCGCTGCACTTCAATGCAACATCTTCTAGAAGAGCGAACATGCTTTCGTAAGCTGTCCCATGTTCAAGCGGTTGACTAGACTTATCTAACAGTGCCTTGTGTACAGCTTGGTCTTTTTTGACTTCGGTTTGCTCCAAAGCTTTGAGCGCTGTTGTAGCGTTGGCTTGCTGCGAGGGTGAGCCGTATTTGTGTAGAAGCAGTAGGCGTGTGAGGTCGGGTTTGCTCATTTTTAAACTACCTTTAAATCTGGGGCTGTAACGACAGCCTTTGGTGTGAACGAAGCATGACGTGTTTTACCATCATCGCTAACTTTAAGTTCGACCTCATTCAGGCCGAGATGGCCAGCCATAGCATCAATAGCTAGAAGAATCATGTTTAAACAAAGTTCGTAGTCATCCGCTTCATGCCGGATAACTAGATGCTCTAGAACAGCCATAGCCTCTGGGCTAAGTGTGAAAGTTCTCTCTGCTTTAGAGAATGAACGTGGTGCGTTAGGGTTCGGGTTGCCTTGAATCAGTTGCATGTTAAAAATCTCCATGTGTTGGGTTTGTTTTTCTTTTGTTCTGGGTAAAGTTGGAATACGGGTTCATCTAGATAAGCATCATCATCATCATCATCTTCGATGATGGGTGTTGGTTCTGTTAACTCAGGATGTACGATGGCATCAAACTCAATCTCAAGGGCTGCAAGCGCTGCATAGTCTTCAAGAGTGAAAGTAACGCTCCTGTTTGGCTCAATCTTTGAGGTAGTACCATGTTTGAAAAATAGGGACATTTTAGGAGCATACTGTGGTTGCTGAGTTTCAGAGGTGTGATAGGTGTTCAGTACAGTTAGAAAGTCTTCAACTTTTCCACCGTGTAACAAGTTGAACTGAGCTTGTCGAAGTGGCTTCAGGGGAGCTAGAGCAGCGTTATACTCTGATTGGGACTTTCCACACCATTGAAGATCGAAGACAAGAGGTAGGATGGTTGGCATAGCTTCTAGCCACGCTTCTGTAACTTGTTCAAGTTCTGGCCGGTGTTGTGACAGTCGTTTGAGTTCAGCCAGAAACACGTCATTACTATTTATTCCAGAGGCCGGAGCGTAGCCAGCGGATTTTCCACTAATCTCAGCTTTGAGTTTGGTTAGGGCCGCTGTTGTCATCGCCTCGCACTCTGCAAGCGACGGCACACGTTGATCAGTACAGGAGGCTAGCCAATCTAGAACAGCCTGCCGTCTGGCTGGTTGGAGTTTCAACTTTACAGCGATAGTGGCGGTGTACTCCTCACCAAGATATTCAATAATCTTTGCAACTACCGAGCTTTTAGTATCCTCTTTGCGTACAAGCCACTTTGGTGAAAGGTTCAACCTACTGATCTTGTGACCAGCGCCAGCAGTGAAACCGTTGCTGTGGCTGCTGTTAAGATCACGGTAGGAGACTGTTAGGTTTTCAGCGTACATGCTGCCGATGTAGTGGGGATGGGCCACTGGGAAGATGTGACACAAAGAAAATTGATCGTCTTCACCGTAGCCGTTTGCTCTCTGTGCGAACTTATAAACAGAATGAAGTTTTTCAAGTTCGTTGAGCGTCTTGGGTAGCACCTCAACAGTTCCACTTCTACGGCAGGAGTCAGCAAGGTAGTAAACGAATGCGCTTGTTGAGAATCGATATCTACGCTGTGTGTCTAGTTTCTTTGATCTTGCACGTTGCCAAGCTTTCTTATGTGCTTCACTACAATATTCAGCTTTTGCTGACTTGTATTCAAATAGTTGGCTGCAATACTTGCAGGTTTTGGTTTTGTTCATGTTTTGCTCCATCTAGGCAAGCTGGTTTTGGGTTGATTAACCCGTAGGATTTTCTGCATCTGCCTGAGCAGAATGGTTGTAGCTTCACGCTATAAAATACTTGGCTACAGTTTTTGCAGGTGACGAGTTTCATTTTTGAATCCCCTTAATGTTTGAAGCGGCTTATGCCGCTTCTTTCAAGGCAGCTGTCTGGCAATAGAACGAGCAATACTTAGAACTTCTTCTGTGTTCCTCGCCACATTCCACACAGTCCTTTCATGACTATCATGTTCAGGTTGTCGCCAGCTTACTGTTGGTACTTTGTGATTAAACTGAACAAACTTTTCTTTGCGAGCCATTAAGAGAATGCTCCGAGCGCTTCAATCGCTTCTTGTTCGAGCTTGGCTCTTAATTTTGCTTCAGCATCTGCTGCTTTTTTCTCAACAATTCGACGTTCGCGATCTAACGATTCCTGAACAACTTGAGTCAGGTGGGCGGCATAGGTTTGTTTACGCTCTGCGGTATAAGTTTCTGTTACTTCCTTGGCGATCGCCGCAACTTCAGCATCAATTATCTGCTGCGGTTTCCGCGCTAGGATTCGGTCGGGTGAATGCCATTTGCTATCAGCCAGCGTATAACCCTTAGAGCGTAACTCCTCATACTTAATCAAGTTGGCCGCAAAGCTATTCTCGCTAACGGCGACGATGGCGCCTTTGGTGTCGAAGTCCTCTGTTGTGCCTTCATAGAACCTGACAGCGTTATCGATACGGTGCTGCAATTCGTCCGCATTAAATTCATGTTTGATTTTCATTGTGTTTTCTCCTTGTTTGAAGTTGGTAGATTCATGATGCAAAAGCTAAAGCCTGATGAGCAATTTGTGGAAGAACTTGGGCCATCGAAGCCGTAACCTGCCTTAACATGCTCAATAATATTTTCTATCAAGTCAGCAGGGGTTGGGCCTGTAACCAGAACAGTACCTAAGCTGTGGGGTGTGCTATTTAACATTGTTCACCACCTTGTGAGGTTTTAAGTTTTGCAAGTTCGACTTTGAATTCTTCAAGTAAGTTGGTGAGTTCGAGCTTGATGCTGCGAACGGTTATTTTTGGTTGTTTGGGTGCAACTGGGTTTAGCTCTTTCTTGATGCGTCTGTGTCTTGCGACTGTACAGCGGTTGCTACACAGAACTTTCTTCGGGTGAGAGTCGCGTGGAAGAGCTGTTCCGCACTCAATGCAGTGGCGTTGTTCAATAGGCATATATAAGCCTCCTTTCAAGTTAGGTGTCGGTAAGGTAAGGGGTTACGGATAAACAAAAGGCGACAGGAAGTCGCCTTTAAAACACAAGGAGATGTACACGTGTCTGGGATAATTAGTTGCTAACTTGCCCAGCAGTGGTTAGCGGCACTTGCTATCGGAATCACCCGGCTGGTATGGAAGTTGGTCAGATGGCAATCTCTGATAACTTCAGGAGAAACGGTGATCGTGGCCAAGAACCGTTAATCTTGCCTCACAGCCCAAGATGCTGTGCCACTAAGAAAGCAAAGAAGAACTGAGAAAATTTCTTTGCTTCGTACCTAATTATACGTGATTGTTACAATTTTGTCAACCCCTACCTGTTGTAATGTGAAATTATTTGTGCTATGCGCTCCAGGGTAGTCAGTTGGCGTGTTTATCCACATGCACGCTGTTCCCGTCAGGGAGTCGGATTTCCCATAACCCCGATCTACGCTGGTAGCCCACGTACTGGGCGGCTGTGATGGTTGAGACAAGATCATCAGGACTTACAACTAGCTCTCCCGTTTGGTTGCAGATGATCCGGTATCCAGCAAGCTGCAAAAGGTTTGTGATTGCAAAAGGGTCGCCGCGAAGAAATCTGTAGAACTCCTGTGCTGGCACTTCCTCAACGTCGAGCGTAGTGGGCAGGGCAGAAAGCTCTTGTTCCAGGCTTTGCCGTTGATGCACGAGATTCTGATAGTCCGCCTGCGCGTCTACGTCGTCTTCATCGAGCAGCACGAGACGGCGTAAACGGGCTTGCTGCTGGCGTAATTGGTCAATCTGCCCCTCTAGCTTGATCCGCTGGCGCTGTGTCTCAGGGAGCTTTGTGCGCTGGTATGCACGGAACGCGAAGGGCTTCATGGTTTCGTAAAAGAACCAGCCCACTACGGGTACGGGAATCGTTTTCTGATTCGTGCACGACGCCGTGTTAGCCATCCGTTTTGAGCACCTGACAGTGTTTGTCTGACCTCTGCCACCTTTGAGAAGAACCATGTTTGCTCCACAAGAGCCGCATACCAGAAGCCCGGCCAAGGGGAACTTTCGAGCTACGGTGTGAGCCGGGTCTGACTGATCCGCAAGAAGCTTCTGCACCTGAAAATAGAGTTCTTCAGGGATGGCGGCTTCGAACACGTCACGGATAAGCTCACCCTTTACCCTCCGGCGCTTCCCTTCCTCGGTAACGATATGTTCCCGCTGCCAATGGCCTATCGCTGCTGGATTCTTGAGGGCGTGCTTCAAAGATTGCCGATTGCCGAAGTGCTCGGGGAACTGCGTCACGAGCAATCTAAGCGGCGTGCCACTGGAAAAAGACAAATATGCCTGCTGGAGAACCAATGCTTTCTCTGGAATCAGTCGCCCCTCACTTGTGAGCCAGAAAGGATTACGGCGTTTAATCTGTCCGCCAGCCTTGGCGGCGGCAGTACGGCTCGCATACGACCCAAGGACACGGGTGGAAAGTCGAGCCGAATACTCGTGAGCCGCCTGGGCTTTCATCACCAGATACAGTAACCGCTGATCACCGAGTGCAGAGGCGTCGTAACGCTGACCATCCTCAAGAGTGATTACTTCAATACCCTTGCTAACGATCTCCTCCAGATTACGGAGTGCCGCCATGGGCTTCAGTCGGCTGAATCGGTCGAGCGCTTCGACCAGCACCACCGAGCCCGCAGGGATAAAACCCTGTTCGATTGCATCGAGCAAACGCCCCATGTCGCCCTGAGTAATGTGGTGACCACTGAATGCAGATAAGCCCAGGTCTTCGAATTTCTGTTCGTATCGAGTGTACTCAGGGTGCAGGGCAAGCCATCCAGATACCAATGCTTCTTGGCGCTCAAGGCTAGACCCGGA